>MDSZ01078727.1_pt1 | contig 37177 bp, 41 predicted proteins | sample 811201 | NCBI WGS metagenome assembly MDSZ01 (sample SAMN05326647, study PRJNA326480) | marine metagenome | isolation source: seawater | place: Indian Ocean: North | collected 2010
TATCCGATTATCGGAATTATTTTTTTAGGTAACTATTTAATATTTATAAATTTCTTTTTACCATTAAAAAATAGTCTTGCATTAATTATTTTAACTTTGTTTCTTCTAGTTAATTTGATAAACATTGATTTCAAATTTAATTTATCTTATAAATTTAATTTGAAGTATTTTTTATTTTATATAGTAATTCCAGCGACACTAATTGTTAGTTCCTCTACTACTAATTTTCATTATGATGCTGGGTACTATCACCTGAATCATCAAAACTGGTTAAGGGAATCTAATTTAGTTATAGGAATGGTAAATATTTTTTGGCCTTTTGGAATGTCCTCAATTAACGAATATATATCATCGATACTCTGGATTGATAGTTCTTTTATTCTTCTTCATTTTTTAACTTTATTTTTTATTCATTTCTTTTTTATATTTTTGGCAAACAACATTCTTTTTTCCAAAAATCTAAATTTTAAAGCAGCATCATACTTCTTACTATTTTTTTCTTTATTAGATAATTTTGGACTAAGTGGAGGAAGAAATGGTTTTATTTACATTCAAGGAATTGGAAAACAAGATATAGCGGTAGGAGTTTTATTTTGTTTCGTAAGTTTAGTGATTTTAAATTCTATAAAGAGAAAGGAAGCTAAAGAAATTGATTTAGTTTTAATTTCATTAATGACATTTTTTATTTTTCAACTAAAAGTTAGTGGTGTATTAATATTTTTCATATATTTTATTTTCATGTTCCAGTTGGTAAAAAATAAGATATCGTCCATACAAAGAATTGCTTATTTACAATTACCAACAATTTTTTTTGGTATCGTCTGGAGTATTAAAAGCTACCTTACAACTGGTTGTATCATTTTCCCTCTTGAACTTACTTGTGTTAATAATTTTGACTGGTATTGGACTAACTCTACCAAGGCATATCAAGAAATATCTACTATCTCAAGTCTTGCTTACATGGAATATTTTCTTGATGATTCAAGGAATATTCTTAATTGGTTCAATGATTTTTTTCTTTCAGAAATTTATCCTGATTTAGCATTATTTTATAGGTCGGTATATATCAACTTTATTTTTACTCTAATAATTATCATTATTATTAAATTTACTTTATTTAAAAATGATTCTTCAGATAGAAGATTTAATTTGATTATATCTACCTACATATTTTCTTCTCTACTTTATCTCTTATTTTTTGGTCCTATTCCTAGATATGCAATGGGTACCTTATTAACTATTGTTTCGGTTCTTGGATTTTATTCAGCCAATGAGAAATTTAAGATAAATAAAAGTCTAACTTATCTACTGATAATTATATGTGTGGCTTTGACTCCAAGAGCAAACTCTTATGTGGAGCTATACCAGAATAAATCTATAGCTGTCAATGATCCAAGAGCTGCAGAACCATACAAAGAAATTCAAATATATGAAAACTGGGTAAGGCCTGATAAAGGTGATCGCTGTTGGATAAACCTGAAATGTACTATGCATAAAGAAGATATCAATTTATCTCAAGATTCATTTTTTAAAGTTGCATACAGGATAAAAAATTTAAAATAAAATATGATAAATAAGATTAAATTTCCTAATTATCTAAATCCCTATGAAAACAAAAGTATTATAAGATTGGGAAATGATTATGATGGCGGCTACTTAGTTGATAAAGAAAGTGTTCTAGAAACTGAAATTCTAATATCAATTGGTATTTCTTATGATTGGACTTTTGAAAAAGATTTTTTTAAATTAAATAGTTGCAAGATTTCATCATATGACGGAACTGTAGGGAAAAATTTTTTTTATGCAAAAATTAAAAACAGAATAAAAAATATTTTAAATAAAAAATCGGGAGCGTACCTTATTAAAACTATTTGGTGGATAATACTTCCATTTAGATTTTTTATTTTCTTTAATAATTTCAGATTAGTAAATAGAAAGAAGCATTTTGAAATGTTTGTTTATGAAAATAATAAAAAATTGGATATTGATTGTTTTGTACATAAGAATGGCTACAGTCCAAAATTTATTAGATTTTACGAAATTATTGAAAAAATACCTTCTGATAAAAAAATATTCTTAAAGATAGACATTGAAGGGGATGAGTACTCTTTATTAGATTCATTAATTAGGTATCAAGATAGGTTTACTTCCTTAGTTATTGAGTTTCATAATTTAGATAAAAACAACTATCAAATATTAGAAAAATTCATACAAAAATTTAATTTAACACTATCCCATACTCATATAAATATTGCAGGAGGTTTTAATGATGATGGGATGCCTAAAGTTATTGAGTTAACTTTTGTAAAAAATTTAAAAAAAGAAAAGAAAGTTGAAAAACTTCCTCACCTACTAGATATGGACACTTATCCTACAGATATAAAACATGAGGTAATATTTTGAAAAAACAACTAATTTATTGGTATAGAAAATATACACCAAAAAAAATTCAAGAAATCTTAATTAATAAAGAGCCTTTTTGGTTTAAATTATATCGACATAAAAAAATGGCTAAAACTTTTAACGCTCATGAAGAAGGGAACAGAGAACATTATGAAATAATTACTTTAATCGAAAAAACATCAATAAAGGAAAGATTCTATGTGGATTTAGGTGCCTCAAATGGTGTTAGCTCTTCTTCAACTTTTTTGTTTGCAAAGAATCAAAACTGGGGAGGTTTATCAGTTGAGTTTGATGAAGAAAAATTTTCAATTATGAAAAAAATATATAAAGATTTTAATAAGGCTTACCTCAGCAAAATTAAAATCACTCCAAACAATATTAAATCTATACTTGAAGAAAATCAGGTTCCAAAAGATTTTACATTTTTAAATCTTGATATTGACTCTTATGACTTACTTATAGTTAAAGAAATTCTAAAAAATAAATTTAAGCCATATATAATCTCAATGGAAATTAATGAAAAAATACCGCCCCCTATTTTTTTCACTGTTCTATACAATGAAAATCACTTTTGGAAAGGGGATCATTTTTTTGGTTGTTCAATAGTTGCTGCAGATTCGGTATTAAAAGAGTACGGATATAAACTTTATAAACTTCAATACAATAATGCTATATTTGTGTCTGAAAATTATCCAATTGAGCTTGAAAGTCTGAGCCCTTCTAAGGCTTACGATCAGGGATATAGATTTAAAGATGATCGTGAAACAAGGTTTAGTTATAATCGTGATGTAGATGCATTATTAGATATGAATCCTAATGAATGTATAAAATTTATTGATAAGTTTTTTAGAGAATATAAAGGTTTATACAAGCTTTCAATTATGGATTAAGTTACTATCTAAAATATTTATCTAATAAATTAAGGCCTATAGTTGATAAGAATAAATAAATTAAAAGATAAAGTCTCGAATATCCATAAATCCTAAAAACAATATATACAGTTGATAATGAAAGTAGATTTATTAGAAAATAAAAATTATATTTTAAATAATGTGTTAAATACATTTCTATAAAAGGCTTGAAAAAATAAATTAAAAAGAGAGTCATTGCAGAAACAGATGCACATATTAAAAAATAGATCAATTGAATATCATATATTTCGAATGTTGTAAATCTAATTATGTCTTTATTTAATTGCTCTACATCCAAGGAAGAGCTTGAGAGTATTACAAAATAATTAAGTAAAAGCAAAATTGAAAATCTAATAGAATTCCTTAACATAATAAAATCCCTTTATCTGTCTTCTTCTAATTTTCCATCATTAGAAAAATATATGTGAACATATTTTTCATTGTCTTTATCAATTTGAATTTTAATAAACGACTTTTCCCAAAAGTTTCTACTTGCAATTTTTCTAATTAATATATCTTCTTTTGAACCATTTTCTATTTTTACCTTTTCAGGAGTTTCTAGGTCATATTTAGAATAAAAATTACCACCTTTTTTTTGTTTTTTAGGCTTTATTTTAGAAGTCAGAATTTTATTCCAATTATCATTAAAAATCTGTACAATCTCCTTCTTGAGAATATCGTGAGCAACACCTGACGTAAGAGGAAAAGGTAATTTAAAAATTTTTTGTACCCATATATCTCCTGTATCAAGCTTCTCATCTATAACATGAAGCGTTACACCTGATTTTTCATCTTTTCTTATTTGATGAATATGGGGATACCATCCCCTATCTTTTGGTAAAGGAGCAGGATGAAAATTTACTGAGTTTTTATTAAATTTATCAACAATTTTTTTTGAGAACTTCCATGGCCAATAACTGGAAACTAAAAAATCGTCCTTATTCTTTGATTTTTCCATTATAAAATCTTCACATTGTTTTTGATTTTCTACATTATGGATTTTAATTTTTTTATATGTACTTTTTATAGGCTCATCCCAAGAAATAAAAATTACTTTTTTAGATGAATTTATTACAGAATCACCAATTAATTGGATTAAATCATAAGTACCACATACGAATATTGTTCTATTATCCATTTAAAAAACAGTATATCAATTTTCTGAAATAGGATTTATTCTTAATTATTTATAAAATCAATTAAATCAATCTTAAACTAATTATTAATAATGATTTAAAATTAAATGGTATGTCATTTGATTTTAATAAAAATGCTAGGAAAAATTTCAAATTTCTTAAATCAATATATGACGATCGCCAATATACATTGTGTTCACTTGATACAGGTGAGGGTAATTCTTTATATCCTTTCTGTAGGGGTCTTAATGATGATGATTCAGTTTTCAAAAGCTACTTTGAAGATGAGTGCACTCTTTGGTTTCATTATTTTAATAAAGCTAAAGCCAATGCAGCCGGTATTTTTTTTATAAACCTTGATGAAAAAAATAATAAATTAATTATTGATGTTGATGAGGAAGGCGGAACCACAACTCTGCTATCAGAAGATCAATTAAATAATGCTTTGAAAGCATTAACAGAGTGGTGCCAAACTACTCTACTAGCCACTGACATAGAGTATCTTCCTGGTAAAAATTTTGTTTATCCCGAAGATGAATATAAAAAACCAAATGAATTAATCCTTACTGCTGGCCCTTTGGTAACACATTATGAAAATATTTACTGCTATGATGCAGTAAATACTGGTTGGAATAAAGAATGGTCTAAGTATCTTGATAAATTTGAATCTGACTTTGCTAATTTTGTTGGAAGCAGATATGCATTAGCAACATCTTCCTGTACAGGTGCTTTATATTTATCTTTACTTGCATGTGGAATAAAAGAGGGTGATGAGGTAATAGTTCCTGAATTAACTTGGGTAGCGACAGCTAGTGCAATAAAATATGCAGGAGCTGATCCTGTTTTTGCTGATGTTGACTTAGATACCTGGTGTATAGAAACTGAACACTTAGAAAGCCTATTAACTAAGAAAACAAAAGCAATCATGCCTGTTCATCTATATGGAAACCCTGCTGAAATGAATAAGATAATGTCTTTTGCAAAAAATAATGACCTTAAGGTTATTGAGGATGCAGCTCCTGCAATAGGCGCTACATATGATAATAAAAAAGTAGGGTCATTTGGAGACTTTGGATGCTTTAGCTTTCAAGGTGCGAAGCTCTTAGTTACTGGTGAGGGTGGAATGGTAGTTACAGATAATGAAGAATTATTTTCAAAATTTAAAAAATTATGGGATCATGGCAGGGTTCCTGGAACTTTTTGGATTGATGAATTAGGATATAAATTTAAAATGTCTAATCTTCAAGCAGCTTTTGGATTAGGACAGTTAGAAAATATAGAAACACTAATTGAAGCAAAAAGAAGAAACTACTCAAGATATAAAACTAATTTATCAAATGTTGAAGGAATCAAATTAAATCAAACAGGAGATAATACTGAAAGTATTTATTGGATGACAAGTATCTTGCTTGATCAAAATCTAAATATAAGTAGAGACTCTTTTATGGAAGAACTAAAAAAATTAAATATTGATACTCGTAGTGTATTTCCATCAATTAGTCAATACCCTATCTGGGGTAAAGAGTATAAAGAGAATATTAATTCCAAATTAATTGGAGATAACGGAATTAATTTACCAAGTGGTGTAAACCTAACTAATAATGAGATTGACTATATAAGTAATTCCGTTATCTCTTTATTAGAAAATGTTTAATCTTTCTTAAAACACTATCTTCATTGCCTGTAAATTGTGAAATTGAAAGATTATCTTTAAACCCAGGTAGAGTAACTTTAATATTTATCATAATTTAGCACAACTATTTATAGTTTAAGATGTTCTCTGTACCAATCAATTGTTTCTGCAACAGCCTCTTTAAATTTAAATTGACTAACAATTCCTAAGTCGTCTTTAATTCTTGATGAATCCAATTCTTGATTTTTTATTTCAAATTTTGAATCTTCTTTAATTATCGGTTCTATTAAACCTCCTGTTACAGATTCAGAAATTATTTCATAAATTTCCATAACTGTTTTTGTTTCTCCTGAAGAGAAATTATAAGCAACAAAATTATTCTCTTTTTTTATTAAGGCTTTTCCGGCACCTATATAAGCATTTAAAACATCTTTTACGTATACCCACTCCCTAGTAAATTCTCCTTTAGTTCTTAATACTGGCTTTTCTTCTTTTAATAAAGATTTTATAACACCAGGAATCAGTCTATCCCAATTAACATCGCCTCCACCATAAATATTTCCACACCTAAGTGTTATCACATCAACCCCAAAGGTGTTGCTATACATTGACGAAATCAAATCACTTGAAGATTTTGAGACTTCATAAGGAAACTCCCCTTTTAATGGATGTGTTTCAAGATATGGCAAATCTCCACTAATTCCATAAGCCTTATCAGAAGATGCGGACACTAAAGGTATATTATTCAATCTAGAAAGTTCTAGGATATTCCAAGTTCCCTGAACATTTGATTGTAATGTTTTCAAAGGGTCTTTTAGTCCATCAATCACCTGTGTTTGAGCCGCTAGATGAAAAATAATATTATAGTTTTTATTAGATACTATTTTTTTGACATCCTCATAGTTTGATATATCAATATAGTGATTTTCAATTTTATCAATTATTTTCTTGCTCTCAAGTAAATGATCTTTTGAGTCGTCTAAAGATATTCCTGTAACATTAGCTTTTTGATTTAATAAATCTTCAACCAACCAACTTCCCAAAAGTCCTGATGATCCAGTTACTAAAATATTTTTATTTTCAAAAAAAGAATCTCTAGTCATTCCATGTCTTCCAAGGAGCTTTATTTTCTTCCCATAGTGAATTCAAATATTTATATTCTCTATATGTATCCATTGGATGAAAATAGCCATCGTGATTGAAAGCATATAATTTTTTATCCGAAGCAATTTTTTTAAGTGTTTGTTGCTCAAAGTTATCATTTTCTTCAATGTAATCAAATACTTCGTAATCTAAAACCATGAAACCACAATTTATTCGATTTTCAATTTGTCCCTTTTCATCAAAAGAAGTTACTAAATTATTATCATCAGTTTGAATAACACCAAATCTTGATTCGGGCTTTGTTGCTGTAAAAGTGGCTATACCATCATGAGTTTCATGAAAAGCAATTAATTCTTTGATGTTGACGTCACTCAAACCATCTCCATATGTCATCATGAATTTCTCTCCCTTGGAGAAATGTTTTTTAACCCTTCTAATCCTTTCTCCGGTATTTGTCTTTAGTCCTGTGTCTGAAAGAAGAACTTTTACGTCTTTCAGTTCTTTTTTGTTGTCAAAAAAACTAAAGTCGTTATTATTTCCTAATTTCACCTCTATGTCTTCACCTAAAGAATTAAAATCTAAAAAATATTCAATAATTGACTCTTTTTTGTACCCCATACAAACTAGGAAATCTTTTTGGTTGTAAAAATTATAATTCATCATTATATGCCAAAGTATTGGCTTATTTCCAATTTCTACCATTGGCTTTGGCTTATATTCAGTTTCTTCTCGCATTCTACTTCCAAAACCGCCTGCCAAAATTATTGTTTTCATTTAAATTATTCCTCTTTTCATTAAATGATACTATCAATATATCTCTAAAAGATTGTTTCTTACAAGCTACTTCAAAAAGCTAGTATTATTAATTTAAATGTCTGTAAGAAAAAAAATTATTCAATTAGTAAAAGACCACTTTGATGAAGAGTTTCCAAATGAAAAATTTATTCCGGGAGTTTCTCCAGTTCCAGTAAGTGGTAGGTCTTTTGATCATAGAGATATAGAGTCTCTGATTGATGCCTCTCTCGACTTTTGGTTAACAGAAGGAAGATTTACTGATCTTTTTGAGGATAAATTTTCAAACTTTTTAGAAATAAATCATACAGTGCCAGTTAATTCTGGTTCGTCAGCAAACCTGTTAGCTTTTACTGCCTTAACTTCACATAAATTAAAAAATCGAGCTATAAAAAAGGGAGACGAAGTTATCACTGTTGCTTCAGGATTCCCAACAACAATTAACCCAATAATACAAAACGGTTGTGTTCCTGTTTTTCTTGATTGTGAATTGGGTACATATAATATAAAGATTGATAATTTAGAAGACGCACTATCTAAAAAAACTAAAGCCGTTATGCTCGCTCATACACTGGGAAACCCTTTTAATTTAAATGAAATAACAAAATTTTGTAAAGATAATGATTTGTTTTTAATTGAAGATTCTTGTGATGCATTAGGTTCAAAATATGAAAATAAATTTACAGGAACATTTGGAGAAATGGGTACCTATAGTTTTTACCCCGCTCACCATATCACTATGGGCGAAGGAGGTGCTGTAGTAACAGGCAATGGCGTAATTAATAAGATTCTGGAATCAATAAGAGATTGGGGTAGAGACTGTTGGTGTGCACCAGGTGATGCTGATACTTGCAATAGGCGTTATGATTGGGAACTTGGTAACTTGCCATATGGATATGATCACAAATATATTTATTCTCATATAGGCTACAACTTAAAATTAACTGATTTGCAGGCTTCAGTTGGAGTTTCACAATTAGATAAAATTGATATTTTTATTAAGAGAAGAAAAGAAAACTGGAAAAAACTTTATGAGGGCATGAAAAGCCTTGAGGAGTTTTTTATACTACCCGAAAAAGAACCAAATTCTGATCCAAGCTGGTTTGGTTTTGCTTTGACAGTTAAGAAAGACGCGCCTTTTTCAAGACCAGAACTCATAGAGTTTCTAGATGAGAGAAAAATTAATTCAAGATTTCTATTTGGCGGAAATATATTATGGCAACCTGCTTATCAAAATATAGAACACAGAGAAGTCGGGAGTTTGTCTAATTCTGATGACGTTGCACTAAGTACCTTTTGGCTTGGAGTTTTTCCAGGATTGTCATCTGAAATGATTAATTATGTTATAGAGTCAATAAATGAATTTATTGAAAGTAGAATTAGGTAATCAAATTAATTATGGATAAAAAATTAATTAAAAGACTTCTAGAAATTTGTTATGAAAACCAACTGCATCATCTTGGGAGTTATTTTTCCTGTGTTGAAACAATTGATGATATTTATTCAAAAATGAAAAAGGATGATATTTTTATTCTTTCAAATGGGCATGCTGCTGTAGCTCTTTATGTAGTTTTAGAAAAGTATTTTGATTTTAATGCACAAGATTTATTAAATGAAATGGGCGAACACCCACATAGGGATGAATTAAAAAAAGTTCATTGCTCAACTGGAAGTTTGGGAATGGGTATTACTGTTGCTGTTGGTAGGGCTATAGCAAATAAAGATAGGGATGTTTATTGCATGATTTCCGACGGAGAATGTTCTGAAGGTTCTGTTTGGGAGTCTTTAAAATTTATTTATGAAAATGATCTAAATAATTTAAAAGTATATGTAAATGCAAATGGTTGGGCTGCTTATGACTCAATTGATATAGATTACCTTGAAAAAAGATTAAAATCATTTAACCCAAATATTAATTTTATAAGAACAACTGTTGAGCAATATGGCTTGACTGGACTTTCTGCGCACTATACAAATTTAACAAAAGAACAATATACAGAAGCTATAGAGTCGCTATGAGAAATACGTTTGCTAATTTAGTTTTGCAAGAAATGAATAAAAACGACAATATTTATGTAATTGTTGGTGATGTTGGGTATGGGGTTTTTGATGAGATTAAAAATACTTATCCTGAAAGGTTTATAAACCCTGGAGCAGCTGAACAGCTAATTGTTGGTATGGCTACTGGGCTAGCTATGGAAGGAAAAATTCCTATTATCTATTCAATTACACCATTTATTTTGTATCGACCATTTGAATTTTTAAGAAACTTAGTAAATAAAGAAAATATCCCAGTAAAAATTGTAGGAAGTGGTAGAGATGAAGATTATGGTGCTCTTGGATTTTCCCATTATGCAACAGATGATGAAAAAGTCCTTGCCTCACTTACGAATATAGAGATTTACAAACCAAATACACCAGAAGAAATTGACATAGAGAGTTTTCTTTATAGTGAAAAACCCTGCTATTTAAACCTTAAAAGATAACTTTTGAAGGTCTTAATACTTGTTGCAAATTCAACCTTTTATCCATCAAATATAATGATTCCTTTTCTGGAAAGAACTTGGGGAAAAGACCAAAGAGTAAATACAATTTTTTATCAAGGTGGCGAAAATAGAAGTTTTATGAAAAAAAATACATTAAAACTTAACGTACCATCTTCTCAAGAATCAGTTCATGAAAAGGGTTTTAAAGCTTTTGAGTGGGCTTTAGATAACCTAGATTTTGATGTTGTTTATCGCTGTACAACAACTACATATTTGAATATTGATAACTTACTCTCTTTCTTAAAAGACAAGGAAATGAATAATTTTTTGTGTGGAGTACATCTTACATTTCCTCATCATGAAGTTCCAGAAGATGAAAAAATAACTTTTATTTCAGGTGCTGGCTGTTTTTTCTCAAGAGATGTGGTAGAGAAACTAATAGATAACAAAAACTTATATGATTTTTCATTAAATGATGATGTCGCTATCGGCAAACTTCTTATAGGACAATTGAAAATTAAGCCTGAAGAAGGTTTCTACCAAGATTTTTTATTTGGTTATCCTTTATATAAAGATATAGATTTTAATAATTATCATTTTAGATTCAAGCTAGGAAGTGATGCATTTAAGCCTTATTATCCAAGATATTTGGAGGTAATTACTCTTTTATCTCTTCATTTAAGAAGAAAGGTTGGAAATAATTTAATTGGAACTTTTTTTATCTATATTGCTGACCGAGTTCTTTGGATGTTTTATAACTTCTTACGAATAATCAATCCTAATTTTATAATTTATATGCTAAATAATGTTTATTTATATTTTAAAAAAAATAGTATAAAGCTAATTAAAAAAATACTTAATTAATAATTAATTCTCTTTAAGAATGGCTATATAGGGTGTGTCTTCAAGTGAAAGTATGTGTAATCCTAATTCTTTGATAAAGAAAATATCTCGTATTCTTTCTCTTACAGGATATTGCTGAATAAATATTGGCTTAGTTAAATCATCATTAAATCCAATTTTATATAATTTTCTATTATTCAAAGAAGCAACAAAAAATGTATTTTTGTCCTTGCTCCTATCTATTGAGCTGATACCAATTGAGGGGTTAAAAAAATATACCGGTTCCTCAAACCCATATATAGAATGCGATTTATACAAAGGGGCACCTTCAATTTTAATATTGCCATAATGATCTCCATATGAAGATAAGGGCCAACCATAATTTACATTCTCTTTTGAAATATCAATAACATTTATTTCATCACCACCTAAAGGGCCATGTTCAGTAAGTAAATAATTAGTTTTAACCCCTGAATATACAAGTCCTTGTGGATTCCTATGACCAATAGATGCATTATTTATTTTTTTGCCATTTATATCAATTAATATTGTCTTTCCAAGGTTTGAAGTCTTATCTTGTGCCTTTTCCCTTGAAAGAAACTCACCAGTAGTAAGTAGGTAATTATTATTTAAAGTTATTAATAATTTACCACCTGATGAATGACCGCTAAATGATGGCTTGTTGTTGGTATTAATGCATTCTTCGGGTGAAAAAAATTCTGAGAAGCTTAAATATTCATAATTAAAATCTGCCTTTATGATTGAAGTGTTATAACAATTATCATCTTTTTCTTTTGTGTAAGACACTAATAATGTATCACCATGTATTAGGATATCTTTTACACTAAACCATCCTGGCTCATAAATTTCTTCATTGACAACAACCTCATTAAAATTTGAGGGGATGTGATACACGTTTAATAAGTCTTTTTCTAATTCACTATACGTTAAGTAACTAAATTCACCTGTTCCTAAGCCAATAATTACATTATTTTTATGAACATCAAAGTAAGCAAATGATTTTTGACCAGAAAATGTTGTATTAAAAAAAGAACAGCAAAACATGTACTTCTTTAAATAACTTTTGTCCTTATATTCAATAATTTCTTGTAAACAACTTTTTTTAAATGACGAATAAATAAAATGTTTGTCTTGATAACTTAATTCAATATTTTCATTATTTTTTTTCTCAATTTGTTCTTCTTTATTGGTTAGATCACATTCAATATCTTCAGAGTCTATAGTTTCTTTATTGTAAATTTCGATTATTTCAACATATGGAATGTCATCGCAAAAGTATAAAAATTTAAAGTTGTTACAAATATCATCATATAAAGGATTAGGTTTATTTGCATCAACAAATGAGGCACAAGAAGATAAAAGGAAAAAAAGTAACAACGGTATAAATTTATTTATTAATTTCAAAATAATATTTTGATTATAAACACTAGTGAGAATTAAAATAAAACCAACAATTTTCTTCTAACTGAAAATTATCAAATGATTCATTTACTGCTTTTTTTACACCAGAAAAAAGTGGGTAATCATCGCCAACTATAATTCCATCTCTCTTAATTTTATCTCTCCATAAAGTAATATCTCTAAGAACACCTTCGTAGGTGTGATCACCATCAATATATATTGCATCAATAGAGTTATTTGGAATTAGTGGAGCAACTACTTCAGATGAAGAGCGATATAATTTAAACCTATCATCATTAATTTTATTCAATACGTATGAATAACAATAATCCAATTCTATTTGAGATTTTTGTGAGAAGATATCAGATTCATCATATCCTGAAATATAAGGATCTACTCCTATATAAGATTTTATTCTATTTCCAAGTTTTTCAAAAGTATCATTTACATTCCCTCCACGTGCTATTCCTATTTCAATAATATTTAAATTGTCCCTTTCTGGAATAAATTCACTTATTAATTTCGAAAAAATCCCATATTCCCAAGTTGTATCATCATCTTCTTTTTCAAAAAATGTAACATAATCTTTAAACTTATTGTTTATTTCCAAATTATCTACTCTATGAATTTCTTTTTTTGAATTGTAAATTTTGTTTATAATATTTTTTATCATTTTTACATCATTTAAGAGAAGTTTAATACAGATTGTTTAAAATATAAGTAATCAAAACAGATCCCTAATTTATTTTTTTTATAACTAAAGCGTATTCGTGGAATAATATCTCATAATTATTACTTTCTTTTATTTCATTAAGTATCAAGGTTCCCTTGCCTGGAATAAATGAAAAATCTTGATTGCTTATAATATCACTATCAAAATAATTTAAATCACAGGGTGTATCATCAATAATTATTATGCAGCCATTTCTTATTTTTTTATCTAGTAATGAAAACTCTTTATAACCATGGTTCATTGAGGGCTCCGGATTGTTTAAATCTAAATCAAAACTATCAAGGTAGATAAGATCAAGGTTTTCAAAATAGGTTTTTTTATATTCATCTATAAATTTCACGCTATCTTCAATGACAGTTTTTGAATTTTTTGATAAAATATTTTTTAACTCATACGATGGCTCAGGTCTGATATCAACAGTAGTAAAAGTTCCTCCAAATTTTCTTATATATGAATCAAATAAAATAGAACTATTCGTTCCCCAAGCAGACGAACCTGTTTCAAAAATATTTAATGGTTTTCCCTCTAAGGTTGAGAAAATATAATTAAACATTGCATAATTTTCATGATCTTTAGAAGAGTGAATACTAAAATGATGGCTCACTATTCCTTCTGGGTTTTTTATTAATAAAAACTTAATTTGAATTATTATTTTTTTTATTAATTTAGATAAAAACTTAATTTGAATTATTATTTTTTTTATTAATTTTTTAATGAAAGTCGGTAAAATATATGAGATTATTTTCCTCATTTAATAATTATAACTACGAAAAATTAATTACTTATTTAGCTCTAATATAGATTCAATCAAAGCTTTTGATATAAATTTTTGTTTATTAGTTGATACGTGTTTACCTAAAGGCAAATATAAACCATTACTTCCTAGATTCTCACTTACAGGTAGGTCATATTCACGTTTTTTTATTTCATTAGGAAGCGCTTTTTGTAGGTGAAGAGGCCAAAAAAAAGGCCTTGTTTCAATACCTTTTTCTCCGAGAGATATCATTAATCTATCTCTCATATTATTTTCCTTTAAAACAACTCCAAAAACCCAGTATTGATTTTCAGATTCTTTAGTCTTTTTTAAAGGCAACTGAATTAAATCACCATAATCACTAAGTAAATCTTGATAAAAATTACCTTGTCTTTTTTTCAAATTAATTGTTTTATCTAAATTATTTACTTGGGACCTGCCTAATGCTGCTTGCATCCCACTCATCCTGTAATTCCAATAAAAATTCTCATGTTGAAATCTAGGTAACGAAAAATCTAGATTTCTAATTTGTCTACATAATGAATCAATTTCAGAAGAATCGGTAAGCACCATCCCCCCTTCTCCTGTTGTAATGTGTTTGTTTGCATAAAAACTAAATGTTGAAATTTCTCCAAAAGATCCGCAATATCTTCCATCTATTATCTGTCCATGTGCCTCAGCAGCGTCTTCAACTAATGTAATATCATTATTAATACAAAATTCTTCTATCTCTTTAGCTTCAGCTGGAAGTCCATAAGTATGAACCATTAATATTGCTTTTGTTTTGTCAGTCACACATTGCTTTATATTCTCAAAGCTCATATTCCAAGAGTTTATATCAACATCACAAAAAATAGGGGTTGCTCCTGTTCTAATAACTGCAGCTAAACAAGAAACAATTGTAAATGATGGAAGTATAACCTCTTCTCCTTTTTTTAAGTTAAGCATTTGAAAAGATGCATCTAAGGCAATACTTCCATTACTAAGAGCTATTGCGTGCTTTCTGCCAAATTTCTTTGCTATGTCTTGTTCAAAATCTTCTATTATTGGGCTTGTACCTGAAATGTTGTTTTTCATTAAAGTTTTATATACTGCAAACTTGTCTTTATATGTAAGGTTTGGTTCAAATACTGAAATCATAATTAAAATGTCTTTTTATCAATTTCTTCTATATATGGTCCTTGCTTAACCTCTATAAACTTGCACTTACTTCCCATTTTTAATCCATGACCACCTTGAAACATTGCTAAAACATCTCCTTTGAATAAGGAACTCGTATGTAAAAGTTCTAAATCTTTAGAGTAAATATCTACAATTAGCTCCCCTTCTGTAACAAGGACTACTTCTGAAGTGGTTTTGATTTCTCTTGCTTGTTCTGAATGAATATGTCTTTCAATTACAGTATCTTTCTCTAAATTAAAAATGCCTACTTGAAGTTCTTGACTATTTTCTGTAGCAAAATATTTCTCGCTATCTATTTCATTTGAATTGAGGATTAGAGCTAGTAAATTTCCCTCTTTGTCTTTAATTTCCATGGCTTTATTCTATTTATACCTAACTTTTATTGCAGCTTGAATATATGGTATACCTCTTATTATAAGTTGGCCAATGTTCGTTGCTGTTTTTGAAACACCGGCAATTCGAGTTTCACAAATATAGCCAATTTCAATTAATTTTACTTTTTTGTTTATTAAATCTGACAACATATATATAAAGTATTCACCATATTCGGAATTGTTAAATTGCTCCTCAGTAAAAAAAGACTTCTTTCCTAGAATAAATCCACTAGTTATATCAGTTAAATTAGTTTTAAAAATTATATTTAGAAACTTATTAAACAAAGTAGAAAATATCATGCCAAAAACAGAATCATTGGAGTGGTAAACATTTTTAATTGCCTCGAAGAATCCTGTTTTTCCAAGTTCTTTAATTCCCTTATACCCTCCGCCTTCTGCAAATCTTGAACCAATAACTACAGAATTCGGATTATCACTTAGAGCAAAAATTAGTTTTTTTACTACATACGGAGGCATTGATCCATCAGCATCCATCCATAAAACAAATTCGTATTTTGAAGCAGATATACCCTCCCAAATAGAAATTGGTAAAGATGGTTCGTTTTTTCTTTTTATGAAAGAAATGTGATGATTAATATTTTTAAAATCATCTATAAATTCAACTGTACCGTCTGTAGAGCCATCATCAACTACTAGTATTTCAAAATCCTTTATTTGAGTTTCGTTAATAACAGAAATTAATTCAGGAATTAATTTTTTTAAATTTTCTAATTCATTAATTGTTGGTAAAACAATAGTTAATTCAGAAACATTCTTACTCATTAATAAGATATTAACAGTTAATTGGCTCTTATAATCAGAGCTATTTTTTTCTTTAAGTTATAGATAAATTTTTTTGTTTTTCTGTAAGGATCAATAAATAAGTAATAGAGTTTAATATTTTGCAACTTAATTTTTATTTGTGAAAATATAATTCTTCCTCTTGTTAAATATTTTCTTTTTATATAAAAAGCATCACCAAAAGGAAGTCTGGTGCTTGCCCATCTTGACTCACTTCTTATAAAATCATATTCTTGAAGAAAGAAGTCAATATCTTGAACAAGTGGATTGTTTTCATATAAAAGATCCCTATTTATTTCTATGATGATATAGTCAACATTGTGTAATTTATCTCCACAACCTTTTAAAGCTTCGAGTTCATATCCCTGAATATCAATATTCAACAAATTTACATTTTGTATATCAAGCTCTTCATATCTTCTTATCTGTATCTTTTCATTATGATCAAAATTAATGTTTGGATAAAAATCTAAATGACGAGCAGGACGCAGTATGGAAGAACTTTGACCTTCGTTATCTTTTTCAACATTTAATATTTGATTAGAGTTTTCAGATCCTAAACCAAAATTGAAAAAGCTTATAAATTCGTACTTGTTGTACTTCTCATAAAGTTTTTTGTATACAGACTGTTGAGGTTCATATAGATTTATATTCTTGATGTTATTTTTAATGTATTTTTCTACTTCTTGACCTAAGTGTGCGCCAAAGTGAGAGACTCCGGTGATATTTAAATTATATTTTTTAATTAAATATTCTAGAGAAATCAGCATAATAATTAATTATATGTTGAAAGATACATTTAATTATCAACAAATTTATTAATCACAGTTATTGAAAGATGAATAAAAATATAATTATAAAAACAAAATGAAGATACATATAGTATAAATTTAATGGAAAAAATTAGTGTTGCTATTCCTACCTATAATTCTTATAAGTTTATTAGAGACTCTATTCCTAAGATATATAAAACTAAAGCTATAGATGAAGTAATTATCCATGATGATTTTTCAGATAAAAATGACTTTGAAGACATACTACGTTTTGTATCTAAATATGAAAAAAACAAGGCAATCAAATTAAAAACTTATAGAAACAATTCGAATATTGGAGGGTATAAAAATAAATACTTAGCTGTCGAAAAGTGTACAAATAATATTGTTTATCAATTAGATTCAGATAATATATTATCAAATTCTTTTTCTGAAATTTTTGACAATAATTTTATTAAAAATATTGATAAAAACTATATTTATTTACCATCATTTATTTATGCATTCAAAAAAAATTATATGCTAACAAGCTTCAAAAAAAGTAGTCTTATAAAAATAGCTGATAAGGACGTAGTTTTAAATAAAGAGGAAGTAAAAAAAGAAATTCAAGATAATAAGCTATCTTATAAACCAATGAATTGGTTACTAAACCTAGGAAACTGGTTATTCAACAAAGACACCTATCTAGAAAAGCTGCGTGAAGGATATGAATCAAAAGATGAAACATCTGCTGCAGATGCTATTGCAGGAACATATTATTGGTTAAAAAATGGTGGTTCAATAATGCTAAAAAAAGATTTTTACCACCACCATCGACTACGTTCAGATAGTTACTATGTAAGCACAAATGAAATAACACCTAAACTGGTGGAAAAATATTTAAATTTAATTAGTAAATTATGATTAATATAGAGCAGATTCCTAGTGATTTTTTAAATTTTAATATTATAAATTATCCTTTGCATAATACTTCAAAAGGCATAGAAGGTGCTTTCTATGATTATCTAATCGAAAGCAATCTTACAGATAGTAACCTTACTTATTTACCAATTCAATGGACTAGTTACTTAATTGAAAAAAATTATGGAAAGGACATAAGTTTCCTCCAAGATTATTGTAAAAAACTAACATTCAACAATACAAATAAGAAGTTCTTTACAATAGTGCAGTACGATGGTGGTCCATTAGTAGAAATAGATAACTGTTTAATCTTTTCTAGTGGCGGGATGTTCAACACCCCTAAACAAAAGAATCTATCTAATATTTCAATTCCTTTAATTACAGCTCCGCATGAACATAAAAAAATAACTAATAAACGCTACCAAGTTGGATACATAGGAAGGAATACACACGAAGTAAGAACTCGATTGGAGAATAATTTATCAAGGAGGAAAGGTTACTATGTAAAGAATTTAAAATCAGACGGTATAAAGATTAAAGATCTTAATAAATTTAGAAAAATAATTAGTAATTCTATATTTTCTTTATGTCCAAGGGGTTTTGGTCCTACCTCTTTTAGGTTGTATGAAAGCATACAAATGGGATCAATACCTATATATATTTCTGATGAATTTATTCTTCCATATTCAAATATTATTGATTGGGATAAACTTTCTTTGTTAATTAATTTAAATGAAATTGACTCAATCCCTGAAAAAGTTGATAAAATTATCCAATCAAATATGCATTTAGAAATGTATGAATATGGTCAGTACTGTTATAAAGAATATTTCAATAATAACTTTATAATTAAAAACATTTTAGATACTGTAGGCAGTTTTTAATTTGAAGTATTGTTAAATATTACATCATAAGCCTCGAGTAAATCTCTCACAATATAATCTGGTTTTATTTTACTTTTGTATTTGTACCTATCATTTTTTATTAAAATTGATTTCATATTGCACATTTTCCCTAATTCAATGTCTGTATCTCTGTCTCCAATTACCCATGAGTCTTTTAATGAAATGTTGTAATCCTCTACAGCTTTAATAATCATGCCGTTGGCAGGTTTTCTGTACTTAGAAGGATTTTCAGCAGTAGAAGTATCAAAGTAGATATGATTAATTCTTCCATGGTGTTGTTTAATAATTTCTTTTATTTTTTTATTAATATCATTAAGGATTTCTAAAGTTAAATAACCTCTTTCTACCCCACTTTGATTGGTAACAATAATATTTAAATAATCTAATTTGGATATTCTTTTTAAGGCCTCTAATGTATTTTCACTTATACTTATTTCTTCTAAATTATTCAAATATCCAACATCATCATTAATTGTACCGTCTCGATCAAAAAAAATAGCTTTGTTTACTTCTTCAGTGTCTTCATTTGTTTCTAATTTTATAGATGTTGAAATTCCTTCTAAATGTGGATGTTCTATAACTTTTCCACCGTTTTCTTCAATAATATGTCCCTCTACTGGGTTATCTGACCAATCTTTAGATATAAAATGAATATCTGGCTTAATAAAGTCGAGAGTTTCATTTGGAACCAAATTGTCAAATACGTAATAAAAATTATTTGATGAGTATTTTTCAAGTGATTCTAACCTTTTATTAATATTCTCTATTGGTCGATTTTTTCCCTTATAGTTAGAAATACTTTTATCTGAATTAACTAAGACAATTAATTTATCAACTTTCTCAATACAAAAATTCAGTGAAAATTTATGACCATCATGTAAGCAATCAAAAGAACCACTAATCGTTCCAATTTTTAGGTTATTGTTTTTGAACTCAGAAATTTTTCTTTCTAAATCTTCTTTGTTATCAATTATCAATTTTTACTAAACCCGAAATATTTTACATACTTTGAAGTTTTTTCTGATGAATAGTTAAGAGAATCAAGAATTGATTTATTATTTAATATCGAATGTATAAAAAAAGCGAAGAATATATCGCCAGACCCACTTGTATCTATTGCTGAAGTTTTATATTTCTTTGAATAAATTACTTTATTAGCGTCTTTTGATGCAGATCCTAATTCTCCTAAGGTAACAACAGGAATTGTATTATAAGTATTTGATAAATAATTTAATATTTCAGGTATTTTCTTCTTTTTAGATAACTTAACTGCTTCTTTGTAGTTTGGCTTAAAGTAAGTTATATTTTTAAAATCAAGGATATTTTTTACACTTGGATCAATAAATGTTAGTAAATTATTTTTAAGGCAAATTTCTTTTATAGTATTAAAAAGGCTCTTATCTAAAAAACCTTTTGAATAATCAGAAAATATAACAGCATCATATTTTGAAGCATTCATTTTAAATTTATCAATAACAGGTTTTTTAAAGGGAGACATAATCTCTTCAGTATCTTTTCTTAAATAATATTTATCTTCGACAATGATTCTTTCTTTAATAGTTGTTTTATATTTTGTTTTTGAATAATCAAAAACATTTAAGTCTTTTAATTTACTTTTTAATACTTTTCCATTTGAATCATTACCAATTTGAGTATATAAATCTACTTTAATTCCTAGTTCTTTCAATTTTGTCGATAATAATCCAGCTCCACCTGCAAAATAATCTTCTTTGTTTTTAACTATTATTGGGACCGGTGCTTCTGGTGACTCTCTAGGGGAAATATAATATGAAAATAAGTCCAATATTACATCTCCAAAAACTGCTACTTTTATTTCGTTATTTTTCATCTAAAAAATTATCTTCAATATTCATTGCAATTAGTTGACCTATTGTAATATGTGATTGCTGTACTACTCCAGTAACTTCTGATGGAATAGAAATTAAATAATCAGATAATTTTTCAACATTTTTTGTAGAATTTCCTGTCATACAAAGTGTTAACATTCCTAACTCCTTTGCTTTCTTTAAAGCATTTATAATATTTTTACTTTCACCTGATGTCGAAATTGCAATAAGAATATCCTTCTCTGTGGCAATAGCCTCAAGCTGCCTAGAAAATACTTCATCAAAACTAAAATCATTACTAATTGAAGTAATAACTGATGTATCTGTTGTTAATGCTAATGCAGGCAAAGGCTTTCTGTTATGTCTGAACCTAACCACTATTTCCGCAGCTAAATGTTGTGAGTCTGAAGCAGATCCTCCATTTCCACAAAATAGTATTTTGCCTCCATTTTCAATAATATTGTTACATACCTTTGAAATCTCTAAAATTTCATTTACTAGTTCAAGTTGTAAATTAGCTACTCTTAGGGATTCCTTTAGATAGTCTAAGTTTTTTTGATAATTTTTATTAGTACTCATTAAGTCAATTATAGGTTATTTTATTTCGATTAAATAAAATATTTAGCTTATAAAATTTATTATTAGTATTCTTATTTTTACATGAAAAAAAACAAAGTTATCTTTGGACAACCCTGGGGAGGTTTGGGTGATAATCTTGCTTTTTCAAATCTTCCAAGACTTTTTAACGACGTTGGGAAGGAGTTTAAAGTTTCTTATTTTAATAACTCAAGAAATAATGAAATATTTAATTTTGTTTGGAAAAAAAATAAGTTTTATAGTGGAAGAAGTTTTTTATTTCCAAATATAGGATCGAATATTAGCTTGAAAAATGACTTAACAATTGATAAAAAATACAATATTGTTCAAAATATAAATATAAAACATGGATTTGAGCCAGGTGATGGCTATCCAGAAATTAATCTTGATGATTTCACATTTACAAATGAACCGCAAAATAAAATAGTTGCTGATTTTTCAGGATTTTCATTATATAAAACAATTGGAATGACTTATGACACAAATGAACTGCAAACTATAAAAAAAGATCTAGTAAGTAAAGATATTTTTTTTCTTAATTACAACCACTTAAAAAAACACTCCAAAGATATTACAAACAAAAAGGATAAAAATATAATTGAGATTAAATCAATCAATGAACTTGTCAAGACATTGTCCGGTACAGAAGTTTTCATATGTCTCAATTCTGGTTCCCACATTCTTGCAGCAACTTTAAAAAAGTTAATTGGTTACCCAAAGAAAATTGTAAGCTACTATCCAGGTTTTGGATCTGGAAAGTTAGTATTAGGAAATTATATATTTGATAATGTTGAATATAAAGATGTAAAAATAATGGAAAATAAAGAAGCAAAAACATCTGGAAAAATTCTTCTTTATTCAAGATTGTATGACTACATTAATTAGAAAAATTGTAAACTGTGTTTAATATAATTAATAAAATTATTCTAAGGTTTATAAATATTAATAAGTATTATGTCAATAAACTAAGGCAAAAATTAACTTATTACAATATAAATGTATATCCAAATATTTACAGACCCTCCAGTAAGCCTTATATTTCTGGAGATACATTTAGAAAAAATGCTAATCATATATTTGATGAAACAAAAGTGCTTAACCCTCAGAATATTAGAAATAACGATATAGTATTTCTTAAATCTGATCTAATTGATTTATTTTTTAACGACTTTCATAAAGATATAAAATCAAAGTATATACTTTTAACCCATAATTCAGACTTAATTATTGATGAAAAGTATAAGCACCTAAATGATGAGAAAATAATTCATTGGTTTTCGCAAAATCTAAATTTTCCTAATAACGATGACTTCTCCCTTCTTCCAATAGGGCTCGAAAATAAAAGATACTTGAATGCTGGAATTTTATCTCATTTTAATAATTACACCAAAGAAGAAAAAACTCAATTTATATTAGGTTCATTTAATAGAGAAACTAATGTAGATAGAGAAAAGCTTTGGCTAATAATAAAAAATAATTTACTAATAGATAAGAAAAATTTTAATAATCATAAAGATTACGTTAAGAATATGTCTAAGTACAGATTTAACTTGTGTCCGAGAGGTAACGGAACTGACACACATAGGTTTTGGGAATCACTGATGGTAGGAACTTATCCTATTGTAGTTAGAAACCCTTTTACAAATAACCTAGAAAGGATGGGTATACCAGGACTTTATCTAAATAACTGGTCAGAGCTTGATAATCTAACTGAAGAAAAACTAGAATCAATTTATTTAAATTTGAATAAGAATAAAGACTCTTCAAAATTTGCTACCTTTAGTTATTGGAAAAATCAAATAGATAGTAAGCGTCAATTTTAACTCAATACTTGAATACTATTTTTATAATAGATAGGGTTTACTGTCTTGGCTCCACTTATCAGAATACATATGATCTACCTTGATCCAATTTTTATAATATATATCAGGCTGATACCCAGGAAAATGAGGAAAAGGATAATAAACAAGTGAGTTCTTTGTCTCGCCAATTTTTGCAACCCACCAAAAATATCTACTATCCCTATCACAAGTAAGAATATTATAATTAAATAAAACAATTATTAATTTTTTCTTCAAATATTTACTGCCGAACTTCATATATAATCATTAAAATGGCGAAGTTTTTAATTACAGGAATTACAGGTTTTGCTGGACCTCACCTTGCAAATCTTCTTTATAAAGAAGGTCATGAAGTTCATGGGCTTATAAGGAATTCAAACGGTAGAGAACAAGACATAAGAGATGTAGTTGATGATGATTCATACAACAATATTTCATTTCATTATTCGGACCTGAGCAATCATAAACTTGTAGACAAACTATTTAAAGATGAAGTGTTTGATGGTGTTTTCCACTTAGCAGCACAATCACATCCTCCAACTAGTTTCTTAGATCCAATTGGAACATTTGAAGAAAATATTATGAATAGTGCAAATCTAATAACTTCAATTAGTGAGAATCAGAAAGATTGTAAAATAATGTTTTGTTCAACTTCAGAAGTTTACGGGAACCAAGGGTCAGATGGAAACAAAATTCATTGGGATGCAAAGCTTACTCCCTCTAATCCATATGGCTTGTCAAAAGCAACAATTGATATGTTTATGCAAGAGAGGATTGAAAATAATTATGTTAAAGGCTTTATTACTAGAGCTTTTTCACATACTGGACCTAGGAGGGGTAAGAATTTTTCTATTTCATCTGATGCTTATCAGTTAGCTAGAATTAAAAAAGGACTCCAAGAACCAGTTCTTCAAATAGGTAATCTTGAAACGACTAGAGTAGTTATTGATGTTAGAGATACTGTCAATGCCTACTATTTAGCTATGGTATCAGATGATACAAATGGGGATATCTTTAATGTATGTGGAGAGAATCCTAAAAAAATGGAATATTTTACTGATTTATTAATCAAAATTTCTGGATTAAAGGTGAAGAAAAATATTTCAAAAGAGCTCTATAGACCAATAGATATTGAATACCAACACGGAGATTCCTCAAATTTAATAGAGAAAACTAATTGGAATATTGAGTATAAGATTGAAAAGACATTGGAAGACTTATTCCAATATTGGATGGATAAAATAAAATAAAATATTTAAATAAAATTAAGCAAATATATCATATCTATAATGAAACAATTTAAGAGAATATATCTTAACTTAATAAAATTTAATGAACTATCAAAAGTTGTTAGGGTTAAGAAAAAGAAAATAAGAATCTTTCTATCAATTCTTGCAAAAAATATAAATGCTGGAATTGAGGTTGTTATTGTTATTCTTATTTCTTTTGCGCTAACAAATGAGGCTCCTAATAGTCAATTTATTAAAGACCTACCCCTTGAGAATTTAATCTTATTAACACCCTTACTTGTTCTAATAAGGTTATTAATAAATTATTTAGATCATATAAACCAAGAAGGGTTGACAATAACCATGAATCAAGCCCTTAAAAAAGATGCATCTGAAAGACTTTTTAATAATGAAAACTTATCTTTCTCATACATAAACTATAAGGTTTCAGCAGAATCTGAAAGTATTACTTCAGTTTATAAAACTTTTATATCCTTAATTGGGACTATCCTCCAACTAACAGTTTACTTTTTTTCACTTTTGTTTTTGAATCTAAATGTAGCTGGAGTTTTAATATTTATATCATTGATTCTTCTAAAACCAGTTTTATTCATTATGAATAAATTTAAAGAAAATTCCGAAAAAAATAGATCCATGACTATTGAGCTAGATAGAACACTTGAGAGAATACTAAATAACTATTATTTAATTAAAATACTAAAAAAAGAAAAGGCTGAAATTGGCAGATTCAATGAGGGTGTTGATTCTATAGCTGATGTTAGCTATGCAAATACAAAACTATTTTTTGTAACACATAATTTTCTTAATTCTACTGTAACTTTAATTATCACAATTCTAATTGCACAAAATATATTTAATATAAAGTTAACTTTAGAAGTAATTTTTATTTTACTTAGAGGAGTCCAGTATATAAGTCAAATAACAGGCATGTATGCGAACCTTTTATCTCAAGGAATTTATGTAAACTCTTACCTTGAAGGCTTAAAAAGTGTTGAGCTAAAAAAATTTGGAACTGTAGAATTTATTGAATCAGATGATTCTTGCGAAAATAGTGTCGTCCTGAAAAATATTACATTTAAATATGATGGAAGTGAAGAAAGTATCTTTGAAAATATGAATATTACAATTAGGAATAAATCTCACAACATTGTGACTGGACCCAATGGGTCTGGAAAAAGCACTCTTATTGGCTTAATGAATGGGATATATAAACCAAATGAAGGCGAGTCAAAAATTTATTCAAATAAATTTAGTTATGTTGGCCCAATTCCATTAATTTTCCTAGACACACTAAAAAACAATCTCTTATACGGGGTTGAAAATGAAGTTGAAGATAAAATACTTGCTGACTTGGTTAAAAAATATGATATTTTTGAAAATTTCAATGAAACTAATTTAAATGATACTGTATCTTCTAAATCGCTTTCTTCAGGACAAATGCAAAAAATTTCAATTATTCGTGCTCTGTTAAGAGAGCCTGTTATATTATTTTTTGATGAAGCAACGGCAAATCTAGACACTAAAAGTATTAATCTTGTTAGTAGAGAGCTTGATGAATTTTCAGGAACAATTGTTAATATAACACATAAGCCCGAACATTTTAGGAGTGCTGATAAGGTTTACTTAATTGAAGAGAAAAATATATTCGAAATAGAATAATTTACTACTCTATAAATAATTCTTATATCTAGTAGGTAAATATTTATCTAATCTCTTTGAGTGAATGTGTAAATTTGCTAATTCATATCTCATATTATTTTTCAAAACATAGGGTGAATTATTTTTAAATCTAACATTAAAATTGCCACTTAAAATTTCTCTTCCTACGTAGTGATGGGCTCCAGCCCATGGTTTAGAAAACATCTTTCTTGGGTTTCCATCTGTGCCGCCAATATATTGACCATATGATGCTGGATCAAAAATAATATTATTGTTTTCTGGAATTATTGGAAGAAGGGTAAACAAATCTTTTTCTTTATTAAAAATAGTATTTAACAGCTTCATTTCATTAAGCCCTTCTCCATAAAATTCTTCATTTTTAACAAATTCGTAAATAGACTCAACAATTTTTTTATAGATATGTATTTTGCTTGTATAAGAGTATCCAAAAATTAATTCCTCTTCGTTTAAGGGGGTTATATTAAATCTTTTTTCATCAAATAAATTATTTATTTCAGTAAATGGTTTATAAATTAATACATCTGCATCAAAGTGAACAAAAGATTTAAGGTTTAAAGATTTTGCAATATCATATAGATAAAACAATCTTAAAAAAGAAGTCGACCATAGTGGATTGCTTTCATAGTTTGTGTTCTTATAAATATTAAGTTTTTCGACACTTTTTGTTAAATCAGATGAAATCTCCCCTGAATTAACGTACTCAACATTATTATATGTAATTAAATTGTCTGAACAAAAATAAACTTTTGCATCTTTATCCACTGAAAGTATCGAATTGATTGTGTATTTCGTATAATCTGGAATATCACCAAAGTAAACTAACAGATAATTCATTCTAAATTTACTTTACATAAGATTTAATAAAAGATAAAAATATTCAATAATTTTTTTACTTTTTTTATCTTTATAGAGCATTGATTCATATAATTATATAAAAATGATACCTAAAATAATTTACAGATCTTGGTTCACTCAAAATATGCCGCCAAAAGTTGATAAATCAATAAAAAAACTTAAGAGGCTTAATCCAGAATATGATCATATTATTTATACGGACTCTCAAATTGAAGATTATGTAAATGCAAATTTTGATGAAAAAATAAAAAAAGCCTTTAATTCATTAGAGCATATAGTGCCGAAAGTCGATTTCTGGAGATACTTAATATTGTATAAAAATGGAGGAATTTATGTAGATATTGACTCAAGCGTAAATGAACCACTAAATAAAATAATAGATTCTGGGAATGAAGGTATAGTATCTGCGGAAAAGAACAAAGATAATTTTGTCCAGTGGGCGCTTTTTTTTAAAAAAGGACATCCTATATTGAAAGAAGTTATTGAAATAGTAACAAAAAATATAAATAACAATCTATATCCAAATTATTTGAATAATCCTGAAGATTTAATTAAATTAACTGCTGGGGGTCCTTTTACTAAAGCTATAAAAACTATTCATAAAAAATATTTTGAAGAAGATCTTGTTTGGTCAGAAATAGATGACAAAACAGATTTACTTTTTGAGTTTAATAACAATAAGGAAAGTTTTAATTATAGGCTCTTAGGTGTTGACTTTAATGGCAAACTTTCTTGGAAGTCTAAAGAATCTTACGAATTATATAATCTTAAACAACATTGGTTAAAGGACTTGGAAGACAACTCTAAAACCGAGTAAATTTCCAATTTAACTTTAGTATTTCTATAGAAAAGCTCTTTTATAAGCAAATCTTAACTAGCATTAAATTGTGTTTAATACATTTGTATGGTACCTAATTAAAGTTAAAAATTATTTAACTAAGTTTCCTAAGGTTGATTCAGAACTTCCTTACAGAAAATATTTATTTGATGAATTGATTGACATATATTCTCAAGATTATTTCAAGAATAAAAGATTTCTAGAAATTGGGCCTAGAGATGGAGAAGATACATTTAGACTTGAAACCTTATCCCCAAAAGAAATCGTAATCTTTGATTTACCTGACAAAACAGAAAATAATCTAGCCTGGATAAAAAAATTAAAAACTAATTATAAATTTATAGAAGATAATTTCATGTATATTGAAAAAAATGAGTTTGATAAATTAGGCAAGTTTGATTTGATTTACTTTACTGGAGTTTTATATCACAATCCAGAACAATTAAGATTCCTGCAAAAAATCTATCAAAAATTAAACAACAATGGCGTATTAGTTTTAGAAAGTGCAACCACTAGACAGACAAGCTTTATAAACAAAAATGTAGTTGAAATACTATATCCTTCAACCTATAGAGATACTACAACAATTACACATCTTCCATCAAAAAAAGCAATCTTAAGCTGGTTGAAGATGGTTGGTTTTAGTAAAATATTTGAATCAAATTGCTATAAACCAGAAAATTATAATTCAAAGAATCACAGATTTGCTTGTATAGCTGAAAAAACTGAAGATGACGTACAAGAAGTATATTACAAAAAACAAATAGAAGGATCTCCCTATATTATTGGTGCTTCAACATAAATTTAAAATTTATAAAAAATGAATATACTAATTTTGGAAATTAAATGAAAATAAAGAAAAAAGAAGCAATTGTTGATATTTTAGGAGGTTTTGGAAATCAATTATTTCAACTATCATTTGCAAACTACTTAAAAGACAGTGGGTTTAAAGTTTATATAAACTTATATAATTTTAGAAGAGTTATTAATGAAAAGAATTCAATTATTACTAACCGCGAGCTTATATTGCCTTTAGATTATTTTAAATTTGATGAGATAAAATCTAATAATTTTTTGAAATATGATTTAGTTGATAAACTCAAATTAAATAATCTGAATCTTTTTAAATCTAATAAATTAATTAAGCACTATTTTTCATGGTTTAATGATAAAAATTTAGATTTAAATAATGCATCAAAATTTAACAGATTTACTGGCTACTGGCAAACGTTAAAAATTCTTGAACATAATAAAGATTTCTTAATTGAAGGATTAAGCAAAAATAAACAAATAGCTGATGGATTAAATTTTGTACCTGAAGAAGGCTCTACTGCTTTACATGTGAGAAGAACAGACTACTTAAGTATGGGTGAAGAATTAACCGAGGATTATTATAAAGCATCATTAGAATATGCGAAAAATAATATTCGTAACTTTAGCTATGAGATATTTACTGATGATGAAGATTGGGTTAAGCGTAACAAAATATTTAAAAATGCTACAAAAATAAACTCATTTCAAGATAATAAAGAAAACACAATCCTTGCATTCTCTTCTATGTTGAAAAATGAAAATTTCATAATCTCTAATAGTACCTTTTCGCTTTTAACTTCTTTTTTAAAAGAGACAAGTAAATCAATTGTCATATATCCAGACCCTTGGTTTAAAAAACAAAAAAGAAATAATCTAGCAAAAAATAGTTGGATTCCTATAAAAAATAATTAGATGGTATCCTATATTAATTTGTTAGGGGAATTGTTATAATTCGAATTATGTCTAATGATTTAGTAAGTGTAATAATCCCCTCATACAATAGATTTAAATATTTAATTAATGCAATTAATAGTGTACTTAATCAGACCTACAAAAATATAGAAATAATAGTTATAAATGATGGTTCTGAAGAAGAAGAATATTACAATTACAAATTTGATTCAAAAGTAAACATTATACATTTAGAAGAAAACCAAAAAAAAGTAAAGGGATTTTCTTCAGATTCTATTAGAAATGTAGGGGTTAAAGAAGCATCTGGGAAATTCATTGCATTTTTAGATGATGATGACATCTGGATGGAAGAAAAAATTGAAAAGCAGGTTTTAGCACTAAATAATAGTGAAAATAAAATGTCTTCTACTGAAGGTCTATTTGGATATGGAGAATTTAAAAATGATGAATCATATGAACTTTATAACAGTAAAAAATTTTATAAAAAAATAAAGAAAAAATATAAAGGAACTAAATATTTAAAAGGTGGGAAATTTCCTGAAATTTGGGATCTAAATTTTATAAAAATTCATAACTGTATAGTTCTTTCGAGCGTTGTTGTCGAAAAAGAAATTTTTGATATCTATGGTGGATTTAATGGTCTCCCAAATGGTGTTTCTGATTATGATTGCTGGATTGGTTTATTACATTTAACTTCTTCAATATACATAGATGAACCATTGTTTTATTATGATGGAAAACATGGAAGCGGTAGAAACTACTAATCAATTAACTATTTCTTTTGATAAATTAATTAAGTCATCTTTTTCTTCTTTAATGCCTATATTGTTCATTGCGTTTGCATATTCTATTTCATAATTATCACTTTCCATAATAAAAAGTCTAGAAGTCTTGACGAATTTCTTGAAGAAAGGAAATTTTGAGTACTGTTCAGTAAAAGATTCATTTACCAAGTAATAATCAATATACTTTTCATACTTCATTATTAACATTTCCATTTCTTTCTTGTCTAGCGATATTTCAGAAAAAAAAGAAACTATAACTTTAGAATTATTCAAAAACTTTTTGGGAATCTTATTAAAACTCTTTGGAGAAATTACCCAAATAATATCTGCCATACTTATAGTGTTTGTTGATATAGCACTATGTTTTTTATACCAATTTTCTCTAAATTCGCTAGCAATCTGGTTGCCATACCCCTCTGTCAAATATGTTTTAATACCAGGGTTTTGATTGACTTTTATATTAAATAAAGTTTTTGATTTTAATGGAAAATTAAAAGACTTATCTTGATAAAACAAAATCGTTAAAATTGATTGATCCTGTCTGTGATTATCTCTATTGCTTTCCTGTGGTGTAATGCAATCTTCAATAGAACAAAATTCCTTCCATTTTTCAGCTAATATTCTGGAGTTTTCATTACTAAAGTTAAAACCAACTATACCTCCAGTAAGATTGCGCTTTTTTAAGAGACTATTAGATACTGATAGATATTTTAATGTATCTTTATGTGTCCAGTCGACTACAGAGCCAGCACTTAATGGAGAGTAAAAACCTTTTGAAGTTAAAATCACTCTTACAAAATTAAGATTTCCAGTTAAGAGATTTCCTGAATCAAGCCATAATAAATTAACTTTTTCATTCAAAAGTGTCTCACTAATTATTGCACTTTTCCATGCATATCCTCCAAGCTTTTCATGCTCATCTCTTTTATTAAAAAAAGATGGATATTTTGAAAAATCAAAGAAACGATATTCTAGTTGTTTAAAGTTTTCTTTAAGGCTATTTCTTTGAGATGTCTCTAACCCAATATCATAAAATATTACTTTTGTTCTATGTTCATAATGCGAAATTGACTTTAATAGCTGTACAAGGCTTTCGAAAAAATACTTATCTGCAGCAGTTACTATTACAAGTTCTTTTTTGAATAGCATTCTAAATCTAAATAAATTACCGATTACTGAAATTATCAGCTTAAAAATATCAACAATTAAATAAGCTACTTCTGAAATAAATATTGTAAATTTCTTAAATTTTATAGAGCTATTAATTGCCTTAAACATAAAAAACTAAATTAAAAAATTTAATAATCTTCATAATCTTTTTGTTCAGCAAGAGGAGAATTGAAGGCTGAGTTAATTTCATTTTTTATATGAAATCTTTTATCATTTAATTTATATACTGAACGAGCTAATTCTATAAACTCTTTATCGAATGAATTATTTTTTTCACATAACCTAATCTCATCTTCTGTTGTCCAAAGATTTAGATTTAGTTCTTTTAATTTAGAATAAAATTTATTGTATTCATTTATATGATTTTTTTTAAGTACAGATGCAGATTCTTCAAGTAAATTAAATTCATTTTCTATATCTTCTAACTTCTCCTTGTCTGAAATCTTCATTTTTTTTATATCTAAAATTGTTAATTTATCTATTAACTCACCATAAGAAATTGGGATTTTAATTGTCATAATTAACTACATTCCATTTATCGCTTAATTTAAAATTACTATTTCTAACATTATGGTAATAGAGATCTGAATCTGTTTTTATTCTTTCTACAAGATGAAGGAAACTACTGTTTATACAATGTATTTGTTTTGCATTAAGAATTAATGTTTTGTAATAAAACATATTATCAAATAAATCTGAATCTTTTGACATATAGATAATATCCTTATTTGAGATGTTCTTTAGTTCATATGTGTCTTCATGTGATTGGTTATGAACCAAAATATACCCATCTTTATTTGCAGAATAGTACTTACAAAGATGTTCTTCTAGTTCCTCTCCTTTTGATTGTAAGTCCGGTATTTGAAAATAGTCGAAGGAATATTGGTACGGATAATTCAACTGCTGATAAAACCATGTATTAAATGGATTTTTTCTTACTTGTTCAAATCCAATTCTTAAAATATTTAAATTATTTTCTTTAGCATACTTTGATACGTCTATATCAGAATTGTTATTAGTGACCTGAAACAATTTAATCTTGCTATTTTCTGAATATAGAAATTTAATCATTTCATAATAATGTGACTTAACAGGCAAATAAAGAACATCTAATTCTTCAGATAATTTATTTACTAATCCATTGCAAATTATATGGTCTCCTAGACCAAGATGGTGGTGAACAATGATAGTTTTATCTTTAAGTTGTTCTAATTTATAAATATTTCTATTTTTGATCAATTTTTTCTTTTTGATATATTCATTTTACTAATCATTTATATAGTAAATATTTAATTTTTTAAGAAATACGTTTTAATTTTCTTTATTTTCCTTACATGAAAAATTACTTTCTTTAAAATACTTCTGTATTTCATATTAACTTTTCTATATGTATCATGAAATAATCCTCTAATATATTCTTCTTTAACTTCTTCAGACATTATTATTTCATTTTTGTTTTTTTTAATTTTATCAATCCAATAAAAAACATCTAACTTTTTATTTTTGAAGGCATCCTGATCTATAGTTGTAATAAAATCATTCAATAATTCATAAGTTATGTCTTTATAATCATCAACAAATAATATAGGTAAGCCTTGTAGGTTTGAAAATGTTTGATGGTATTTTGTTATAGGTATAGAACCTGAATATAGTGTTTCCCAAATTCTATGTGTATCCACACCATTCCCCCAAGGTGATAATACAAAATTGTGTAAAGATAAATTATTTACATATTCATTAATTGCTATATTAGGTGAATCAATTTGGACCCAATTATATTTTGCAAATTCTTTATACAGGAGTTCTCTTTCTTTGTAGTTAGTAATTCTAAAATTAATATACATTGAGATAGTCTCGTCGTTTATGTCTTTATAAATATTTCTGAAATCAGAATATTTTAGATTTTTTGGAGAGTACTCATTTGATAAACCATAAGGGATTGGAACCAAAGACTCAATATCATATTCCACATTTATTGAGTACCACTTTGAAATACAACTTGGTTTCTTATTATATATTCTTTTTGTAATCATCTCATCTGTTTGATTTGTTAAAAGTATTAAATTTTTCAATTTTGAGATTTTTCTTAAATCAGAAAATAGATTAGGAAGGAAATCTGTGTTGCAAAAAATAGTATCATTTTCATTTAAAGTAAAATTTGTTTGCTTGTAAGTTGTCATTGAAGGAGAATTGAAATAAATTCTATGTTTTGAGTTTTGTATGTTTTTATATTCATCAGTACTTATATTCTCTGCATATACAATTTCACAATTTCTTGCAAAATTGTAACTTGATAAGATATTGTTTTTATTTAATTCTTCAATATAAAGGTTCTTCATTACTTTTTATTTGATTTTAATAAACTAACGAATACATCTATTGCAAATCTAATTGGTTTCTTTATGAAGATAAACCTAAACGTGACTATACCTTGAAAAAATCTCAAAATAGCATCGGGTCTCCAAGTGTTAACAATATGATACTTATTGTTATTTAAATTCATATGCTGATTTTGATAATATCTAGACTTTGGATTAAATATTCCTCTAATTGACCAGGGTTTGTAGCTGCCTACATAATGAATTAAACTTATTTCATTCTTTTCGCTTTTAGGTGTTCTATCAAAAAAATCATCCTTTGTCATAAAAAGGTTATAATTTAAGAACTTGCTTAGTTCAATATATTTACCATCAAAGTATGAGTTTAAAACATCTTGATCCCAGTAATAAACGTTTTCTTTAATCCTATTTAACTCATCAAGTAACTTTGATGAGATTGAATTCGCTAACCATTTTTTGTAATTAATAACCATTACTCCAGCATTAAAATATTTTTTACTTTTAAGATCTAATCGAAAATTTTCATCATCAAAATTATCATCTATAAATGTTTCCGTCTTAGAAGATATTAAATAATCAGATTCTCCAATTAACTTTATTTGTTCCCTTAATTTATCTATAGGAGAACTGATACAAATTATATCTGCATCCAAATAAGTTAGAAAATCAATATCCTTTGGTAGGTATTTCTCTATAAAAAATCTATAATATGTTGCTTCTGACATATGGGTTTTAAATACTCTAGGAAATGTTTCAAGCATATATTTATCTTTAAAGTGAAAGATTTCTATTTCTCGAATATTTATATTTTCTTTAATCCGTTCTAAATAAGAAGAAAAAGTATCTGGATCTTTATGAATAATATATATGTTTATTTTCTCTGAAATATTTTCCAAAATTGAAGTTATCGAATTATTTGCTTGAATATTGTAATTTTCATCAAAACAATATACAAAATTTATATCTTGTTTACTCATAAACCCTATTAATGCTGTTAGCTCTAAGATTAATTTTCTTTGAGATATAGTAAATAAATAATATAGTAAAAATAAACTTGTCAATTGATATATTTGTTAGTTCAAATAATAAATTTTGGAAATCTTGATTCTCAACTGGCAACCCAAATTTATTTAAAAAAGAATTTAATTTGTCTGTGCTAAATCCCATCAATAATATCTTAAAGACTATTGCGCCTAAAAAACTCGTTGTAAATATTATTAAATAACTACTAAAACTAACTAACGAGGAAAACAAGCCAAAGAGATAACTTGGCTGAGTATATGGTTCTAGATTACCAAAAGAATTAACCGCTTGTTGTAAAGCTGTGGCTTCAGATGTTTCAAAAAATAATATTCCCAATAATCCAAAAATTGAAAAATAAGTCAAGTAATAGTTGCTAAAAGAATATTTACTAAAGCTGTCTGAAAAATATATAAATATTGAAACAGGAATTAAGGAATATAAGTATCTATATCCATATGAAGAGGCTGTTGAAGTCCAAATAAAAACAGTTGAGAAAACCTGGGTGAATGAAAAAAATAATAGGACTTTTAATAGTAAATTACCTTTAATCCTTAAAATAAATATCCATACGTAAATAACAGAAATAAATATTATTGGAGAAAACCAAAAGATACCAAATTCTTTGCCAAAAAGAATTCTGAATAAATAAATAAAATTATTCTTTAAAAATAAATTAATATTACTGAACGTTCCTAAAAAAATATCAATCTTTTTACTTGCATCACCATATATAACATTAGGGTTAATAGTTGTTATACCATAAACCTTATAGTTCAAAAACATAAAAGCCATAAAGGATAAAAACACCGATAAATAAAAATTGGCTTGTTTAGTTAGTTTTATAGAGTTGTTAAATTTATTTGGAAATAATAGTTTTAGGATTAAAGGCAATAAAATTATATAATAATTATTCCATCTTACTAAAAATGATAATAAGACAGCTAGTGGAAGTAAGAAAGAATATATTTTTCTTTTACCATTTTTATCTAAATAAAAATTTGCTGATAAATAAAATATTAACGAGATAGTAAATACTTCATATACATGAGTCATACTGTATCTTTCAAAAGCAAAATAAGGTAGCCCTGAACCTAAAAAAATAATTAAAATAAAATAAATATTTACATTGACACCTAAAAGTTTTAATACTTCATAAATTAAAAATATTGAGAGAAAAAAATAAAAAACAGAAGATAAAGAGTATAACAATATTTTATAATTCAACAATCCATTAGGATCTATTTGAAATAGATTAAATAAAGTATTATCAATTAGATTTCCAAATAATAAAAAAGGTGCTGACAGGAGACCAGTCCCAATAAAGCCCTTAGGAGCTATTTTGTTATTTTTATTATATCTTTTTGTTTCAAAACCTTTTAGTTGATTAGAATAATCAAAATCAAAATCAATTACCAAGCTTTCAGCATGAGAAAAATAATCATGATCATCACCACAACATAATGGTTTTTCAATAAACCTATAATCTGATCTGAGAAGTACTAAAAACAGTAAAACTAAAAAAAAGACTAAGCTTTTTCTATTAATTATTTTCATTCTAATTACTCATTCTAAAAACATAATATCTATTGAGTGAAAATCTTATTATATAAATTCCAAATCCAACTATTAAAAAAGCCACAACATTTAATTTAAATACATCTAAAAGAAGAGTTGAAAAAATATATTCCAAGACACCTAAAGAGGTTGATACTAAAACAAATCTATAAAATGAGTTTGGGTTTTCTGATTTAAAAACAAATTTCTTTTGAATAAAAAAACTATTTAGAGAGACCAAGAAAAAAGAAAGCCAGAAAATTATTGAATAACTAAATGTAAGTAAATCGGTAAAAATATAGATTGAGGTCGACCTTAATGTGACACTTAGAAAAGAATTTGCTTGGTATTTAAAATAAAGAAATATATTTTTATTTTTATTTTCCATTATTCAATTATATTTATTGTATGGCAAATGGGACATATAATATATGCATACCGATCTTCAATGAGGCTGAAAATGTTGAGGAACTAATTGAGAAGTTAAATAATTTTATAAAACATGAAAGTACCAAAAACAA
>MDSZ01110007.1_pt1 | contig 37157 bp, 52 predicted proteins | sample 811201 | NCBI WGS metagenome assembly MDSZ01 (sample SAMN05326647, study PRJNA326480) | marine metagenome | isolation source: seawater | place: Indian Ocean: North | collected 2010
AATTGTTCCAAATACATTTTCGCCCTCCACTGTTCGCCAACCATTGTGGGTTGGGTAAAACTGTTCAACACCTGTGTACTTTTTTAAAGTCGGGCTTGTTTGAGCATTCAGCAGCGCAACCTTGAGCGCTTTACTCCGAGTCAAGCTGCTACTTCTCCGGTTTTACTTGTGTTTCAACATATCCTTTAATTATCTCCATCGGCGCGCCGCCACAAGTTACTACGCAGTAAGAGGGCGACCAAAAGTGGTTTCCCCAAAGCTTGCTTTTTACATCATCCCAATGATTTTTTCTTAGGAAAAAAGAAGACTTTCCCTTGATCTTCCCCACAAAATTGGACACAGAACGTGCCGGAGGGATAACTACCATCAGATGCAGATGATCATCCTCACATCCAAAGTCAAGCATCTCTCCTCCCATTTGCTCACAGGTTTCCTTTATCAAAGGTTCCAGTGATTCAAGCATCGGTAAAGTAAATACCTTTCCCCTGTATTTCGGTGTTAAGACTAGATGGTAAAAACACTTTGAAACGGTTGTCCTTCCTTTTCTCCAGTCGAATTCTTTACTCATAGACTACATCCATGTGATATCATTTTTTTATGATACTCGGAATCAAATCAAAATTTAATCCAACTGACGATCTGGGTGATGTTTTATCCCAGTGGATCGGCTGTTCCCGCGTTGTCTACAACGCCAAATGCGACGAGGACAAGTACCTCAGAACTTACGCCAGAAAATATTTGCCGCTAGGAACTTGGCCTGAAATAGATAAAACCTACAGCCAATTCAAAACTGAATTAACCCCCTGGCTAAAAGACTGCCCATCTCAAATTCTAAGAAACAGCGCAACCATTTGGTACCACACCTACCAGCGGTTCTTCAAAGGGCTCTGTGGTAGGCCACAACGAAAAACCAGAGCCAAAGGCAACTACATTTGGCTTACTCAAGAGCTATTCAGAATCCGCTGGGAGGCACGCGTAGCTTTCGTCGAATTGGGTACGGTTAAAAATCCCGTGGGCACCATCGCAGTTCGGTTCAGCAGAAAAAAGATCCCAAGTCAAAATCCAAAATCCATTTGGATTAAGAAAACCAACGCGGGCTGGTCACTGGCTTTTTCTTATGACAATGGGATAGAGCTTGAAGAGAGCGCAAGCCAGGCGCATTTTAATTATCTTAAAACTCTCGATGAAAACCGGCTAGAGCAATTGATAACTCCCGTGGACAGAGGTGTAGCCAGGCCCGTTCAAACAGATGCGCCTGAGCCATTTCAGTTCTCCGAAGGGGACAAACAAAAATTTAAATATAGAGACAAGTTGGTACGACGATTTCAGCGCCACCTTGCTCGGCAAAAAAAAGGCTCCGCGAGGCGCAAACAAACGCTCGTCCGGATTGCCAAACTGAAAGACAAAGACAAGTGTGTTCGAGAGAACTTCTGGCACCAGACCACAAGAAAGATCGTTGATCACAGCAAAGTGGTTGTTATCGAAGATTTGAAGTTGAACAATATGACCCGTAGCCCCAAAGCCAAGGTCTGCTCGATCACTGGTAAATGGGAGAAGAACGGTGCCCGTGCTAAAGCAGGATTAAACCGGGCATTGCTCGGTGTTGGTCTGGGTCAGTTCGAGCAATTTCTCTCATACAAAATGGCAATGGCCAACAAACCCTTGTTTAAAGTATCACCCCATCATACAAGTCAGGAGTGTGCCAACTGCGGCCACACTCATCCGAGTAATCGGTTAAGCCAATGCAACTTCAAATGTGTGTCCTGTGGACACACCGACAATGCGGATCACAATGCAGCACTTGTGATTCGCAAGCGTGCAGTTAATCTGATTTTAAACTCTGGAACGGAGTTAACCGGAGCTCATGGAAATGTCCTCCGGTTACGGACGAACGCTAACCCAGGTAAGACGACTGAGGATAAATCCAAAGTCGCAGTGGGTTGTTCGCCAAAAAAGAGGGTTGCTTAAATTTTAGCAATTCGAAGCTCGGGTGCTTTAGCCCCGAGTAGTTCACACTTGCGAACATCTCGACAATCGGATCGCTTCGATTCGAGTGGCCTTTCATATTGAAAAAGGACATTGCAATGCAACAAGTCAATCCAATTTACGCGCGCTTATTTGCCCAAAGTGTTAACGAGTCACTGCTCGCTTTGGGTATTCAGAAAGTCAAACACACCCACTTGCTGACCATTCACGAGGAGCTTTATCACAAAGGGCTGGCCTTTCCTTCACAAAGCTTCAGAAGATTTGATCAGGCCGCTGAGCAGCTTTACGCCGCTTTGGTTTCCCGGGGCACTCGTCTGGGTCGCAAAAACGCCAGCGAGTTAGCCGACGCGGTATTGACCAATCGTGAGCCATTCTTAAGAAAACCTTTCTTTGTCGATTCAGCAGACATCAACAATGAAGCGGTTTTGCACGGGGTGGGGCTGGATGATGAGCACTGGTGCATGACCCAGTGGGTGCCCTGGCTGCGCTTGAAGGCACATTACATGATCGATGAAATCCACACCATGCTAACGGCCCCGAAAAGCGATCATGCGCCAGCGGTGCAGCTCAACGAACACGACTATGCCTTGATGCTTCGTCAGGTTCAAGCAATGACTCAGGGCTTAACAGAACTGATCGAACTCATAGGCAGCACCGCAAGCGGGAAAACCGAGCTGGACAAACTGGCGCCCCTTCTTGAAAAGGTCAACGATGCCATTGCGCTTTTTAAACGAAGCTTCTATTTTGAGCCAGGGGCGACTGAACAAGAGCCACGCAAAGTTTATATTTTGCAGCAAACCTCATTTGCCATGCAAAAAGAAAGCGCCGAAGAAGTCTATGGGGTGCTTAAAAACACCCATGTAAAGATCAAGCTGGCCGTAGAAGATCCCGATGAGTCTTTTGAGGTTTTCAGACAGTCTTGATGGAGTCTGGAGTGGACCCCGGCACTTGTGTCCGGGGTGAGTCAAGCAGTGGTTTGCTGGTACGTTGGCCTTACGAACTATCGCGATCTGTTGCGCAGCACAAAGGTCACAATCAAAAATGTGCCGAAAATACCGATCAACCCAAGAACCATACGGGCAATCAACCCGCGCGTTGAGTCCTCCTCGAACATCTCAGCGAGACCTGTCTCTGATGGCACTTCTGGCAATGTGGTTGCGTCAACCAGATTGGTTTTCAAAAAAGCCGAGTACAACACCCCTGAATCGGTCACAGCAAAGACTTCTGGACCTTCGGGGAAAAGTTCAGCATCCCCCGTAACCAGCGCATAGCTCACCTCATTGCCTGTTTGCACAAACTGCCCTTCGGACTTCCAATCGAGGGTGCGGTGCTGCACCGAGCGGGTCACGCGGCCACCTGCACTAAACTCCGTAAGAACCTCAACTTCGTAGCCTTTGATGTCCAGGGTGCTTGAGAACTTCCCCAACAAAGGGGCGACGTTCTGGGCTCCCTGTACTTTTGACAAAGAGGTTTGTGCGCTCTGTGCATCATAGGTGCGCTTCAAATCGCTTAAACCAGTTTCAACTTCTTTCAAGCCCCAGATTGAGCCACTAAAAGCCAAGAACAAACCCAGGAGCAAAAGAAGCACAGTGGAAGTATTTCCAGACTGCTTGCGAGTATTCTTCATCGAGAAATCCTTTTTGAAACTACTGAGCACGGGAGACCCACACACCAAACTGTTAACTAAAACAATTATATCAGAGACAGTAGGGGATATTTTCACGAAAGAATAGCGTGACATGGGAGTCCCTCTGGAAGGGAGAGGTAGGACCAAGGAATACCTAGTGGCGAAATGACGCCGCAAAATCGGGCAAGTCATTGTCTACCAGGATCCACAGGCCATCTCTTTTTGCCATCTTTAGCTTAAAGGGCTCGGTTGCAGAACTGTTGTCCAGCAATACGAACTGATCACACAGGGCAACGGCATCGCCCACATGAGCATAAGTTCGCGCAATCCGCTCAATGATCTTTTGCTCTGGCACATCATGCCCGCCGCTTTGAACCCGCTGAGCAACCCGGGCGACGTTTAGTTGTGGGTTATCGGTGTAGATGGCCACCATGCGTATGGAGTAACCCTGGGACTTGGCGTGTGCCAAAAAATCAATTTTGCTCGGGTGAGAAAACACCGTTTCAAAACAAAAGCTCACCCGTTCATCAACAAGGCGGTACCGGGTGTCTTCTGCGATTTTTGCGGCCTCAAGGGATTTGGCTTCAGCATCATCACCAAATTGCTCCTTGGCAATGAGGTCTGCATTGACGAACACCGGCACCACGGCTCTGAGGTGGAGATCGTAATAAGTAGATTTGCCAGAACCATTGCCCCCTACGAGGATGTAAAGGCACGGGGCATTGGAAGAGGACGTAGAGGCGACGCTTTGACTCACTGGTGTCTCAGCATCTTGTTAAGGTGTCAGCCGCAACGCGAGACTTCCTGAATTTCCCATTGGAAAACGTGCCAAATTCAACGCGGCCGTCTGGCAGGGTGCGCTTTAAAATGCCTGGAGCGCCCTGAGCGGACTCGTAGACGGGGCCTTGCGCACGCTCCCCGATCGCGCGGGACGACTTGGCAAACGAGGCCTCGCTTTGATGTGACATGGCCAGGCTAACGATATCCACCGGCAAACTCGTCTGTGGACTGTATTCTGGGCCGTGCATAACAACCCGAACATCAGCCACCCCGCTCATCAGTGAGGAAATCTCCGCGCCACTCAGTTTGGATTCCACCAATCGCCCCAGGTTGGCCCAAAAGCTTAATTGCTCGGGAGGCTTTCGGTTAAAGGCTTGGGCTGCTGCCTGAACCTGAGAAAGCAGCGTTGCATTCACGCGCACTGGGGACTCTTGCTTGGCCATAAATATTCCAAAAAATGAGAGATCACTGCACAAGAATAACACAAATGTATCTATAAGATACATAAAAAGCTAATTCGCAGGCGAGGGGTGACGCTCCTGCTTGGTGGACCAGATGTGGTCTTGAGCAAGCTGCATCGCTGGTAACAGACGTCGTTCAACGAGGTCTTTTAATCGCGAGTCTGTGGTGTTGGCCAAGATATCGGCCAACCCTTCAATGTACGCCGCATCAAAACACGCCAAAACGTCCTCGGCCAGTCGATCTTTCTCCAAAAGGAGCCGCTTCATCTCCTGATTTTTTAGCCATCTGTCCACCTCACAAAGAACCTGCTCACACTTCTCTAGGCACATCTTGTCGGCCCAGTCTGTTTGCACTCTCAACCGGCCTTCCATGTCGATCCAGATGGATTTAGCATCTGCCACCTTTTTGATTGCATCAAGGTGCTCACTCATCTGACCCGGGCCAAGCCCGCCAGCATAACCACACAAAACGGGCAGTGGCGCCGGCCAAGCCTTGCACAACTCACCGCTACCGCCTGAAGAGTCAAAGAGAAACCGAACGTTCTCACCACTCAACACTTGCCAAAGGTGCTCGTTGTTCTTGTTGTGCTGAATGATCACCGGGGTGGGGTGTATTTTGTCAATCAGGCGTTCAATATCCTTCTCATCAAACCTTTCGTCAGCTTTTGCGCGCTTGGAATTGAAGTTAAGCTGAACCCGACCTCCGCGCGCTGCAATCGCGTTAATCAAAGCCCACTCAACCGGCTCTCCGCTTATCAGGTTGTCTATCCCTCGACCGCAGACATGAAGCGCGCATCGAACATATTGGGGTAGCTGATTAAAAGCATTGAGTAAGGATTGCCAATGCATGTATCGTCCTGGCTTTCCTTGCTCTCTGGGGGAGTATAAAAAACCCCACTCAACGAATTCATACTTGGCTGACAAAAACTTCAATCGATTCAAATCCGTTTTCTCATCAACTCCCGTCAACGTGCAAAAATCAACCAGCATGTTTTATCTCCCAAAACTCGAACATTGAAATCACCCATCCACCGGAGAGCGTGTCGCAAAATTGTAATTTAGAAGATATTATATCAGATTCAAAGATTATCGTTTTCGCACCGGTTTTACGCCAAAAAAAGGGGGGCGCCGCAATACGATCGCCGTTTTCACAGATTAATGCTTACTCGGTTTTACCGGCCATGGCATTGGCCCACTGTTCAAGGCTTCATTGCGTGTTGGGTCCGGCTTTTTTCTCTGGTGAATGACGCGCTGGCGCGGCGAGGCCTGTTTTGTGGCGATTGGTTCTGTGGTGGGTTTTGCCGCAGCGTTATTTTCACTGAGTTTGCTGTCACAAACCTCTAGATCAAGTGTTTGGTAATGACGAAGCGCAGCAAGCACCTCGGGATCAAAAGATCCAGTGAGACGCTCCAAGCGCTCTTGTTCATCCAAGTCGTTGTCCCTGGCAAGCTCTTGTGCAAACCCTGTTGAGTCACCGCCAAAGCCCTTTGGCAAACTGTCGATGCTCTGAGCCTTGCAGGCGCTCGGGGTCTGTTCACCAAGAAACTCGCATTTGATTTGTGCAATTGCATCGGATATTTCCCGAAGCGCCAGCCAAAGCTCTTGCTGCTCATTGTTTCCGAGGCGAAAAAGGGTTTCTGGCGAACCGCACAGTGAGCGACTTTGGCCTGGCTTGTCGAGGCAATGATTCATCAGAAACACGTCTTTGCCTTTGTACTGCCAAGCGCTCAGGCGAACATTGTCAAATGCCCACGCGCTAAACGAGTTTGCTTGCTTTGTGGTGAAAGCATAGCCCTCTGGCAGGGGCGACTTATGACCTGCGCTTTCAATGGCTTTTGCCGACTGCATGAAAAACGAAAATTCTTGCTCAAGCGCATCGGGCGTGTTGATTGCCTCATCCAACCCCACAAAAACGGACTGCCAAATGTACCAACCCGACACTCCAACAGAATCGCGGTTTGGCCAAGGAAAGAAACTTGGTTTAAATTCCAGCACCGTGGCATTACAGGTCGATTCGCTTCGAGCCGAGAGATTTAGCTCCAAGCGCACCTTGCTCCTGGGTAGGTCGAGAATTCTTGTTTGTCTGATCACCGAAACTCCTCCACTCGGGTTTGATTGTATACGCTAAGCGTTCGTCTCGGACTGCTGCTCAATCGTGCATGCCGAACCCACAAAGGCATAAGGCGCGATCTCACCCACACGGATCACCTTGCCCACCAAGTCGTACTGCGAGAGTTCGCCAAAAGCAGGGTTATTTGTTAAATCAATCAGAATTCTTTTCCCGACAGGAATGATCGCAACGTCGCTTTCCAAAACCCTGCACTGACTGACCTGAGGATTCTTCTCAAAGCTCAGTACTTTCACCAATATGCTCATACGGTTTGCCTCGTGGTGGAGCAGGACAATTCCTGCAATCTGGAAAAATAGTGTCGCGATACAAGGCTCATGAGCGCAGGAGCCCCTGCCAGCTCGTGAGCCCGGCCAAGCGCATTGTCTTCGAACCTACATCCAAGGTAAGCCAGAGAAAACGCCTTAAAGCCATTCTCCAGCCCATCGACATCCAGGCTTGGCATGGCGTCAAAGAACTCCTTGGAGAGTTGCTTTAAGCCTTCCCAGTCAGTTTGGATTGTTGACATCTGGAGCCCCTCCGGGAGATGCTGCGGGCGCAAACTCTTGTACCACAGCCTTGATCCTCTCAATCGTGGCCCGCGCGCGCTTGCCATACTCGGGATCCACGCCGTAGTTGTCGCGCTCAATCTGCCACAACACTGCCTGGCAGGCGTGCAGGTCTCGCTCAGCAGCTTCGAGCACCTCCAGCACATTTGTGTTCATGTTTCGCGCAGGCGCCGCCCCCGCCATTGCGCGACGTTCAGCGAGCCGCCCTTGATCGAACATCCAGCGATCGCGCTGGCTGGCAGGTGGTGCCATGTCGGGATAAACCCCATCGGTGGGCCAAAGTGGGTCTGCTTTTAACTCAGCAGTGTTGGCCACCCGCGTAGCGCCTCGAACCGCCTCAATGGCTCCCTTCAAAACAAAAAGTGCCGCGTCGGAGGTGATCAGGCTTACCGGGGCTTTCCCAGACACATGGCACTCAATCCATGTCTTCACGGTGCATAGATCGATCAGCACTTGTTTGCTCCAAGGCGCTTTCACTTGGGAGGGATCCACATCGGTCTGACCACCACCCAGATCGGATTGCTCTGGGGCTCGCATCCCGTCATTCTCGCCGGTGTCTTGCCACACCGCACCCGGTGTAGAGGATTGAGCAGCCAGCTGCGTCGAAAGTTCAGTTGGCCCCAGACCAAGCGCCTTGCTGGTGAGTTTGAGCAGCCAGTCCGCACACAACGTCTCGCCTTCTTCTTTTGCGCCCACGGATCGGTCGTGAATGGCGGCAACAACATCACAAAGACCTTTGATCTGATCAGGCCTCAGCGACGACGGGTTGATGGCACCTTCGGGGTTTGATTGATCGAAAAAGGGTGTTTGATTCATCGCCAGTTTCCGAGAAAAAATGATAGAGGGTCGTGTCAGGAAGGCAGGGCGCTTTGCCCTGCCGCATATTCAGAACGTAAAATCGTAGTACTCATTGCGCTCGCCAAGCCGAAGCCCTTTGCGATTTTTCTGTTTCCAACGATTGGTCTCGACACTGCGCTCGACTTCAACCCACTCGCCACAGTGCTTTTGCTTGTAGACGTAAACAGTGTTGCGGGTATTTGGCGTGTATTCGTACTCTTGAGACTCGCTCATGCCGTTTTTGTCGATCCGCTTGGCGTCATCGCGCTGCACTTTGATGGCGGTGGATTTGCCGATGCGAAAAACCTCAATAACTGTGGCGCCGTAGCGATCTGACCAGGCCAACACAGTTGCACCCATGCCCACGGTGGGCTTTGGCTGACCAACCACACCTCGGCTGTACAAGTGGTTCATTACGCTTGCGGTTTGGGTTCCTAGTCTCATGGCAATCTCCTTGGGTGTTATTTATTTGCTGCTATGGATATATTATAGCAGATAACAGATCACCCAAAAAAGAATTTCCGAACTCAGCCACGCTGCTCGCCCGAGGCCTTTCGAAGCGCTGCGTTTGTCTCCACCATAGCCAGTCTGGTTTGTAGTTTCACGATAGGGGTGCAATCGGCTGGCAAGCCGAGTTCGCGCCCAAGGTCTTCCAAGGCTTGGCGGTATCCAGCGGCAAACAGTTCACGCGCCAACTCGTTCACGTTCGTGCGGCCATTAGTCATAGAAGCGTTCCTTCCAAATTGGAGTCAGCCCGATCTCCAGGCTGACAAAGATCACAGTTGACCCAAAAATAATGGGTGCTGCTTGAGCACGACTCCCAGCCTTTCTCGCCATGACACCGAGCGCAAGCGGGTTCGTGCAATGGCTGCGCAGATGGCTGTGAAAAGCCTCTGTCCACCAGAACCTCACCCATGTTGTTTCAAGAGCGCGTGATCGAATGCTTGCCAAGCCTTAACGGGAAACTGCACGGTCACGTCCTCAGAGCCGTCTGGCTTGCCGGTGAGCACGGCGCCCTTCTCAAGCGCCAAGTCCAGCAGGCTTTCGCGAGGCTTGAATTCTTGGGATTCCTGTGCACCGTAGTGCCGCCCAATCGACTCAACTGCTATATCCATGAACGCACCCGGGCAAGATTTTCTGTCCAGGTCCGCCCGCACCCTTTGTGCCAGATCCCACGCCTCATCGCTGTCAAAGCGAACCGGTTGCTTGGACAGTTGTTCCGCCTCGTCTTCCCGGGATTTTGCTGCAAGCAAGGCTGGAAGCATCTGAGCAACATCGTCAGCCCTCAACACATTGAGCGTCTCCGAGCAATAATCGCATCCGAGCACAAACACAGCGCGCATGTCGTGAATGCGCAAGCGCCCGTCCTGAGCATCGCCCGTATTCTGAATACTTACGCCCCAACTAATTAACTTCGAGCCGCAGTGCTTACACGATTCAATTGTCTTCATCGAGCATGGCCTCCTTGGTCTGCTGCGGATAACAGTTCAGTCGGTCTTTTAGCGCCTGTGCGCCATCGCCACCGGACTGTGGCTGTGGGTCACGCAAAGTGCTCAGATAGACCTCAGCCATCCAATCCGTTGCCCTGGCAATGGTGATCACACCATCGTCCTCAGCAATTTGCATGAGCGACTTCACCTTCAGGCAGGGAATCTCCTCGGTCTGTGCGACTTGCGTAAGCCAGCTATCACTGACTGCGAAACTCTTCGGACTTTCGAACTGGGCAATGCGAAGCTCCCGGTCGGACGTATCGCCTGGTGCCATACCAAGACGCTCCATGGCCCTTCGCTCCTGCTCGACCAAATCCAACCCAAGCGCAGCAAACCAGGTCGCCTCTGGAACCTTGTCGCTCATCGCTGGGAAGTAATCCGATGCGCGGTGGTCTTGCGCTGCCTGATTAAGCTCAGACATCCGGAAACCCCAGAACACAAGGAACACCGCCACAAAAACAATTAGAGCAACGCGAGGCAGGGATTTTTTCAGATTCATGGGATCAAGCGTCCTTAAATTTCGTTGATTAATGTAAACATTATATCAGATCAGATTATTGCAAATTTCTGAAAACCATCACTCTTTTTGGTTGGAATTGTCAATGTGCAAATATGATATAATATGCTTATGACAAACCAAACAGAGGCACACAGCATGGAACAGATTCTGCAAAGCGTACAACTTTTCTCCACCAAAGATGGAGCCGACAAAGAGTACCATCTGCGCTTGCTACAAGTACCCACTGGCTTTCTGGTTCAGTACAGCAATGGCAAGCGAGGCTCAGCCCTGCGCCATGGGCTTCGCACCGAAAACCCGGTGGACGAGGCCACCGCCCGAAAGGAATACGAGCGTGTGCTTAAGAGCAAACTCAAAGACGGCTACACCGAATGCTCAACTGGCGAGTCTTTTGTGGGAACAGACTTGGCTGGACGCAAAACCGCCTTCGCCCCGCACTTGCTCACCGCCATTGATGAGAGCAAAGTCCCCGGCATTCTTGGGTCAAACCAGTACCTGATGCAGATCAAGCACGATGGCGAGCGCCGCTATGCTGCCAACCAAAATGGCGAAGTGGTGTTTGCCAACCGGCAGGGCTTGGAGGTTCCCGCCAAGGCAGAGTTTGCTGCTGCGCTGCGCTTTTTGGCTGACGCCGGGGCAGGTGATATCGAGTTGGACTGCGAGGACATGGGAACGCATCTAGTGGTATTCGACATTCTGCGTATTGAAGGGGCAGACCAACGCGGCCTTGGCTTTGCAAAACGTTTTGAGCGTGCTTCCAGCCTTGACTGCTTGCTTCGCGGCACACCGTTTGAAAGCACCATCAAAATTGCGCACATTGTCGAAGACGTCACACCTGAACTGATTGAGTCGTTTCGCGCCAACAAGGAAGAGGGCGTGTGCTTCAAAAAAGCCACTGGCGTGTACGTCGCAGGGCGCAATGAGGATCAGTTCAAACTGAAGTTCTGGGAAAGTGCCACAGTGCGTGTATTGGCTCCCAGCGCAGTCAAGCGTAGCGTGTCAATCGAGGCCATGGATGATTCTGGCAACTGGGTTGCTCTGGGCAATGTAACGATTCCGCCAAGCCTCAAAGAGATGCCCAAGGCCGGAAGTTTGATCGATGTGCAATACCTGTATGCCTATGAGGGCGGTGGCCTGTGCCAGCCAAGTTTTGAGCGAGTGCGCACTGACCTGTTGGAAACCGATGCCAACACGGCACAACTGAAATACAAGCGCGTGTTGCAAGCCGCTTAATCCATCGCAAACGGACTCCCCCGCGTTTTGGTTGCCATCAAAATGTAGGGGAGAATATTAATCCAAAAGCCGCCGAAAACCGATGAACCAAAATGATATAATTACTCATACGTAAGAAAATCTAATATGCTGGTTTTGGTGTTCTTGGCCAAAGGCATCTCGCCAAAGTTGGATCTCGACAAGAAAGAATCAGCCGAGGCAGATATGGCGCAGCAGGAAAAGTAAGTGCCAAACAAGGGCGTGAACAAATGCGCCTCACCCTCTTTAATTAATTTCAAAAAAATCCCCTCAAGTTTTACCAGTATCGAGCCGTTAACAGTTCAGGCGGCTTGCGCATTGTTTCACCGCGAGGCGAAAGGGTCGCGCAATCTCGACCTTAGAACAGCGCGTATACGCGTGAGATCACCAAACAAAAAAAGGACTTTGCCAAAATGAAAATCGCGTCATGGAAGTTGGGTTTGTGTGCTGCTGCAGCCGCTTTCCCATTGATGGCTTTTGCCGGGTTAGACCAAGCCCTGCAAGCCTATGAGAAAGGCGATTACGCCACGATGAAAAAAGAGCTGTTGTCTTGCGCAGAAACAGACCCGGAGTGCGCCTTTAATCTCGGTGCAACATACGTGAATGGTCTCGGCGTGACGCCAAACCATACCGAAGAATTCAAGTGGTTTTTAAAGGCTGCGCAAGCTGGGCATGCGCTGGCTCAACACAACATCGGTGAAATGTATCGACTAGGCCAAGGCGTAAACGTTGATTACGACCAAGCCATTCAGTGGTACTCCAAGGCAATTAAGCAAGGCGCTGGTGAGCCTATGGTGTCTCTGGCGCAGATGTACCTCACTGGGGAGGGCGTGCAAGCAAGCCCGGAAAAGTCCTTTCAATTGATGGCCACGGCTGCAAACCAAGGTCTTGCAAAAGCGCAGCACAACCTTGCCATTTATTACTTGCAGGGAATTGGTACGCCAGTCAACAAACCGGGTGCGGTGATTTGGTTTCGAAAAGCTGCAGAGCAAGGCATTGCAGATGCACAGTACAACGTCGGTTACTTCTTGGCCAACGGGATTGAAACAACCAAAGATGAAAAGCAGGCCTTTGTTTGGTTGGAAAAGGCAGCACATCAAGGGGTTCCAAATGCCCAACTCATGCTCTCCGAAATGTACGGAAAGGGCACTGTGGCTGTGCCGAAAAACGCAGCCTGGGCCACACGCTGGGCCGCAGCAGCGGCAAGAAGCGGCAAACCTGACGTGAGTGAACAGGCGCAAGCGGCCATCCCTGGCTATTTGGCAAAGCTGACAAAGCTCAAAGTGCTTGGCAACAAAGCGCAGCTTCTTGAAAAACCAGAATCTGCTGCCAAGGTGTTGGGCAAACTAAAGAGCGGCCAAACCCTTTATCGATTAGAGCCCGGCTCATCGTTTGTCGAAGCCTATTCGCCTGAAGGCCACCTCGTCGGGTTTGTAAAAACTGACTTTGTGCAGACCGTTGAGCCCGTGGCCAACAAAAAGCCAATGCAGCAAGCCAATAGCAACTTTCCGCCCCGCCCAGCCGGCCAGCCCGGTCGAACCGTGTGTGCCACCAAGTGCTTTAATGCCCAGTGCTTCAGAACCTATTCCGATGGCAGGCAAGTGCAGTTCACTGCCCGACAGGTCTGGGATTCCTTCAGTAACAGCTACAAATTCGATTCGGGCAGCTGTTGACCGCCAGCTCGCGCAAGCTGCTTTGACAAAGCTGTATTGAGCAAATACGATATACCTACTAATTTCAAAAAAAGTAGGTATATTCATGAGATCGTTGAGCGCACAGTTTTCTTTAAGCAAGCTGCCAAGCCACATCACCACGGCGTACTCTCAGCTCAAGCAGGATCTTCTGAGTCTGAATGAAATACCGATTGGCTCCATCGGCACGCTTGTCGAAAAGCAGTGCAACCCTCAGTCGCCCAAAAAATACCTCTACCGGGCCTACAGCAACCCGACCGGCAAAAAAGTGTTCGACCTTGTGGCTGCTGTCGAGCAACAAGACAAGGTGCAAAAGGCGTTGCAAGACCATGCATTTTTCAAGGAAGCAAAAACAACTTTGAAATCCCTGGCTGGTGCTGGTTATCCCATGGCTGACAAATCGGCGGTGGAGTTGCTTGCAGGGCTCTTTAATCATGGACTTGTGGGTGCGACTGAACAAACCATGGTACTTGTCGGAACCACGGCCTACTGTGCCCTGTTAAGCGATCTTGGGCTTAAAGCAACCGCGATCATGACGCGCGATTTGGATTTGGCGGTCACGCGAGATATCGATCTGGCCTCAACTGAATCTTTCGAGAAGATCGTCAAACAAACGATGCCAGACTTTTTTGCCGTACCTGGCATGCCAAGTCATGAGCCCTCGACTTCACTTAAAGGCCGTGGCGCCAACGCGATGCGAATCGATGTCCTGCGGGATGGTGCGCAGCTGGGCAAAGCGCTACCGGTGAGGTCGCTTGCCTGGCACGCGCAAGCCATTCCGCACCTGAACTGGCTTGTCGAAAACCCAAGGGTGTGTCTGGTGCTAAGTTCGGTCAAAGCCGTACCGGTGAGAGCGCCAGACCCCATACGATTCGCCTTTCACAAGGCTTTTTGCGCAACCAACCGATCCGCCATCGATGCAGACAAGTCCAGCAAAGATCGCGAGCAAAGTCTCGCATTATTGGACTACTTACAGACAAACCAAAGTGAAGAGTTGATCGAAGAGTTTGAGCTTGCACCGCAGCCCGTACAACATGCCGTTAAGCGCTTGCTGCCCAATCCGCCAGACTGGTTGGAGCAAGCCTTACCCAACAAACACCGCCCAAAATCGTGAGTGTTTGTCCAAAGTTTACAACATTTCTGACGCCCCTTAGCGTTCACCCAAGGTGTCAAAAATGACAACTAATCTGAATTTAATGACAAATTAAATGAATTTGCTTCAGAGTGTTTTGCCTCTTGGTACTCACAGGAATTTATGCCGATTGGAAATTCACTTAAGTTGTCATTTTGTGTATTTTCGTTCACATAAAGTGTCATTTTTTGCAGATATCGGCAGAGAAAATCGCGCCAGACAAAAGAGGTCAACTCCACTTTAGAAAAATAAACTGCAAAAAATTCTCGCCTGGTAGGCAGTGAATCATTTACGATTTTTTCTATCACCGATGAAACATAAAATTAGACAGGGAACTGATGATAGATTTTAAAAAAACTCAAGAGGAAATGGTGCATTACTACATGAACTGCGGCCGGCAATCCGAGTTCAAACACTTGTTTTCGACTTGGCAAATCCCCGAGCTGTTAAAACGCTTCAAGGACATGCCCAAGTCGAGCAAAGAGATGTTTGCCTTTGTCCTCGACTTAGAAAACCGTGACGATCCAATCTGCAAGAATCTCGTGAGCAATTTGAAGAGCATTTGCGCAGATGCCATCGATGATATGCAAAAAGGCAACGCCCGGGATCGCGCAAGAAAAGAAAATCGCGTCGAATCGGGTGTTGAATCAGAGGACGATTCTGACTGCCAGATGCATGAGTTTTTCAATGGAGTCCATCAACGAGCAAAAATCTTCGCATTCGATGAGATGCTAGATGAATATGTGGACACGTTTGCCGAAGAAATAGGCCAGGGCATTTTGGACTCCATCGATGCGGGCGATTATTGTCGAATCCAGGTAGATGAAGACGTGTTTGATGATATTGACGGGTGCATCGATTTTGCAGAGCGCCTACAAGCAGCAATTAAATACTATGCGCAGGAAGCAGCGCTTTTTGAATCTTTCGATGCGCAAAGCTCGGGCTGGTGGGGTTTGGCCCTTCAGGTAAACCACAAGTTTGAGAAAACGGTACAGGACTTGCGTATCGAAAAAATAAGCAACATGCTCGATGGCTACCCCTTTCCTGTGGAGAGAATCAACGCGGCTATCCGCGAGATCATAAGGGTTAAACCGTCAGGCGAAATGACTGTTGCAATTACCAGCGCCATGGTGGGTGTCCGGCAAGGCATTGAAAATCCAGAGAGCGCTTATGCAAAATTCACTAGAAAATCAAACATGTTCATGTGTGAGGCGATTCTTCAAGGCCAGCCAAAACTATATGACATGTATGGCTTTTGGTATGCCATAGCCGCTGCGCACTATTGGAAGCATTTGGACGACATTTTTGATCTGAATCTGCCATGGATTGGTGAAGTCGTGGAGATTGCCGAACGCTTTAAATCTGATTGACATCCTCTCAGACCTCAACCTATTGATGCCGCTTGCGCGGAAAGCGCGGCGGCTCTAGTCTGATGCTGTAGATCTGAGCTTTTGTTGTATATCTTGGCTATATTTTATGGGAAAAATCGGTTTTCGTTAGAGCAAAATTTGAAAGGATGCAGGGGCTGAGATGTAGCTCGATAAGACGTTAAGCCGCGTTGAACTTTTGCTTAGACTGAAGCGCTGTATCCAGCGCGGCGCGGGCGCATTGTCCGCAGAGGTAAAAGGCGGTTTCGGTCACGTCTTGCGCATTGTGTGACAGCCGACAATATGAGCCTTCTGCCGGGGAGTCGCAAAAGTCGCACTCATCGTCAAACTCGCAGCGCTCAAGACCCAGCGCTGACTCCAAGGTGTGCATGAAATCTCCCGCCGCTAAACAGTGACTGTTGTAGCGGGGGTTTCTTGGGTCATTGACCAGAGCGCCGGGGTGTTTCCACCCTGGCGACTTATCTTGATCTCACCAAGCGTTGGGCGTATTTCTACGTCCGGTTTGGAGCATTCCACCCCTACCTTTGTTCTTGTAATCCGGCACGTCTTTTGCTCTTTTTTAACACACTTGCCAGCCAACAATTGCTGAACGCCACGAGCGGCAATTACTTTTGCTGCGTTGTGATCTGCATGGTCGGAGTGTCCACAGCTTTGACAGACAAACTCGGACTGTGACTTCCGGTTGTCTTTGTGAATGTGGCCGCATTGGCCACATTCCTGTGAAGAATAAAACGCCGGTACTTCGATGGCGAGCTTGCCAACTCGCCTTGCTTTGTACTGCAAAAATAATTTGGTTTGCCCCCAGGCTGAGGACAGAATGGCTTTGTTCAGCCCCGACTTGGCTCGACCACCGTTACGCTGCCAGCGTCCGTGCTCATCCTGTTTAGCTTTGGCCCGCTTGGTCATGTTCTTCACCGACAGCGCCTCAAACACAAAGAGTTTGTATCGATCGTCTGAGGCAAGCGTGTGACTGGTCTTGTGCGCAACATCACGGCGCAGGTCTGCGCCATAACGCTGATACCTTGCCACCTTGCGTTTGGCCTTGAGCCAGTTCTTTGAGCCTTTGGTTCTACGCGCCTGGCGGCGCTGCCAACACTTCTTGTGAAGCTCCTGAGCTTACAACCTTTGTTTCTGAATGTCCGAGAACTCGAATCGCTGCCCATCACTTGCTGCCAGTGGCAAGGCCACGCCTCGATCCAGCCCCACGGTCATCGTGCCCAATTCTTGCGCAGTGAACTGCATGAGCCAGTCCGCAGTTTCTTGCTCGCTGGGCTCTGGAACACCGTCATCGTAGTTAAAGGACACATGCCATTGGCCAGCTTGAACACTGATGTGCAAGGAGGCGGGTATTTTGTAGTCTTTGTGCGCTTTAAACGCAAGCACACCCACAGGGTGTTTTTTACTTCCCACGTGTAGTTGATGACCTGTGATTTCACCCGTCGATTTCTGGATGATGGGTTTGAAATCGAACAGTTCTGAAGTCAGCCAAACGGACTGTTTCCCGTGTTTTTTGTGAATGGTGGGCCTACCACCAAGTCGCTGAAAGTAACGGCTGTATGCTTGTTTCCATAGCGTTGTGCCGTTTCTCAAGACAATGCTGGGTACCTCAGAAAGCCAAGGTGTTTGCTCTGTCTTGAAGTGACTGTACTGCTGATCGATGGGGGCGAATTGACCAGTGTGGGCCAATGACTTGCGTGCAAAACGCCTGAAATACCGGTCTTCTCCCACTTTGGCGTTGTACACATAACGCTGGCAACCAATCCATTGCAGCAGGACTTGAGCCTGTGCCTCAGTTGGATAACAACGAAAACGATTGCCTATTTGCACAGTGTACTTATCCAGATCAATTAACTATGGCTTTACCTTAATGGAAACCCCGTTCGCTTGACCCCACCCTGCCTAATGCCTAGGGCGAGGAATGCGCTCACATATGTTCAATCCCATACCCCCCCCTCCAGCTGCATCTGCATTTGCAATGCATGCGCATTATTTTTGTTGACGATTCACCAAGATTGAGCGTGCCTCCAAGGCAGCAAATACGCTCACGAAAAGGGCAACCTGCGCACCCAGCATCACAGGCCACGAGTAGGGCAACAATGCCTTAAAAGAAACACCTTCAGGCGATGAAATCCATTGCCCCATTACGCTGGCTGCAATGAGCAAAAGCAATGTGGCGTACTGGGTGATCAACACCAAGATCATGAACGTGAGCTTTTGCCCCCGACTCCATCGTGCCCAGCCTTCGATGATAGAGGTAATCATATTTTTCATCAGTGCCCCCTTAGAACAAAGCAAAGCTGAGCATGGCTCACTTGCGAAGATGCGCCGACGAACAGGTGCGCTTAAGGTTTTGTGATCATAAAATAACCGTACAATGCTATTATATCAGTAAACTAATAAAGTTTTAGTTCATTATTTCTTACAAGCTAGAGGATCAAAAAAAATGAAAAAAATCACAGCAAGGTTTTGTTTTTCCCAGCGCATGATCACCAGTCTTGCAGCTGGCCTGGTGGCGCTCAGTGCCCCAGCCATGGGCGCCACGCTTGGCGACTCAGACTTTGAACAAAAGACCTACACCCTGCCTGGCAATGCGGGCACGGAGTCCTGCACACCGGTAGTCTATGCGATTGTCGAAGAGTTGCCCAAGGGCTACCACTCGGTGCTTGCGCACCGCGATTTCAATGGCCCCGGCATCAAGATTGTCGTGAACAAGAAGAAATCTGCCTCAGATCAATTCAGCTTCAACATCATGTGCGTGAACAAGTGGCGAGATGGCACAACCAGCTTGCTGCCAATTGGCAAAGTATCATTGCCATAAGTTCTCGCCTATTGCGTCTGTGACAAGGAGCCTTGATTGGACCAGATCATCACCGGCTTGATGCCTGAAAAGCGAATCGATGCTGAGGGTTTTCAGGGCTGCAGCCAAGATGTTGCCTCAGATCTTCAGTCTTCCATGGCCAGCACGGGCGTCGCCCTTGGAAAGCCGCGCGACTTCACGGCCAACCGTGGCTACCGCGTTTTGTTGGACCTACACCGGGAGTTCGGACCTTTTCAAAGCGAGGCGCTCCTTGCACTTTGGAACAAATCGTTTGCCGACCAGATCGACGGAACAAGGCGCATTCTGCTTGAGTCCTGTCTTTTTGCCCTTGGGGCTGTGCTCAACTCCGCGGGCGTGCGTTTCGATTCGCGACTGAACGTGGACACAAGCGAGGAGGGTCGCACCGCACAACCAGCCCCACCCATCGCCACAGATAAGCGTCAGCTTCGGTATCGAGCAAGGTTTTTAAAGCAGCCCACTGTACTTTGGCGGTGCGTCCAAGACTTGATGTGTGCTCAGTTCCAGAGTGTTTACTTGCTACGCCGACAAGAGGTCGAGCAAAACTGGATTCGCGTAGGCCCCTTTGTTTTTCAGAAAACCCCATCCGGGCGAATCTCACACCATCAGTTTCGTACGTTTCAGGAGTTGATTCAGTTCATTGACCTGCCCGTGGAGCACAAGGAGAAGGCGGTTTCTGCCGCTTGCGCAGAATCCAGCGGCAACCTTCATCGGCTCGAAGTCGTGGGCACTCGAACTGCAAGGGATTTGCGAAATTTCTGCGGCTCTCTTGTTGAGGACTCGACTGCACGTCTGGCCAATGAAATGAAAGTGGAGGTCTTTGGGGAGCCTTACAGCAACAAGTCCATCCACATCTTTGCAGGAAAGAGGGCTGTTTCGCTTAGTGCGCATGCCATCAACTCGCGTTACATTGCGGGCGCCGGCACTGCATTGCTTAAGGTGTTTTTTGACAAAGAAACGCTTTCAATCACCGCCAAGCTGTTTGGATTGTACGCAAAGCTCGAAAACTACAACCAGGTGGCAAGGGCCAGCGCTGCGAGCAAACCTTTTTTGATTCAGGAGTTTCGAAACGAGGAGCGCATCCTAGCCAAAATCTTTGGCAGTGTGGTCAGCAAGCCAAGGGGCGAACAAATTGAGATCATCGCGCGCCTTCGACACCTGTACGTCGAACATGGGCTCACCAAAGCAGGCTTGCGGTTTCTTAAGCGAATCAGTCCCATTGACTCGAATTTGATTCTGAGTGACTACAAGGCATTCTCAATAGTTGAGTTGCTGTTTTCCGCAAATCGGGCGGACGACTCGCCCAATGATGTTTTGACAAACACCATGGGTTTTCTGTCCGTGCTGGGCGAGTTTTGTCACCACAAGCCCAAGGCTCGAATACTTCGCGACCTAATGGGGCTGTATTCAAGGTGTTTGAATTTAGAAGGGATGGGTGACATGACGTGGGGTGAAAACGGCTTTGAACCCAAACAGCCGCCTGACCCAGATCTGCACTTTTTCAGAGCGATTGCAAGGCATGTTTTGTTTGGCAGCGACCTGGTGGTGAATTCACAAAACCTCTGCAAAGACGGCTGTGACGTGGTGGGAAAGCTTCCTTGGGCACGCGTGCGCGAGCTGATTGGTGAGCGCAAAATCACAACAGAAAGAGCCCTGAGAATTCTCCACGCCGGGCACGAAGAAATGCGCGAACTGTACCCCACAGACAGTCCAAACGTGTCTTGGACTCCCACGCTTGGGCGAGTCGAATTGTCGGGATACACTTTTTCGGAGCTATGTGACAGAAAGGCTCTTGCCACAGAAGCAGACCTGATGAGGCACTGTGTCGACAGCTATTGGGAGTCCTGTTTCCGTGGCGAGTCCAAGGTGTTTTCGGGGGAGTTGAATACAAGCAGCGCGAAACGGCACCGGCTAACCGTCTCGTTCTCCCCCAGGGAGGGCGCAAAAACCAAATGGGCAATTGCTCAAGTCAGGGGCTTTGGCAACCGAGGAGCCAAGCCAGCGGAGCAAAAGGCTGCTACGGCGTTGCTGCGAGCTTTATGTTCAGCCCAATCCAACTCGACATTGGCACCTTAGTCTGCACGGACCCTTACATTCCACCTTCTTGCCAATCTGAAAATGTCGGCAAAGGTGCTAATGTGTGAGGCCGCTAACCGCTCGGTCGTGTCGCTGACTCTCTTTTCACTGTTGTTATCTCACGAAAGTTTGATGTCGGAATTCACCGGTCTGCTGTCTTGCTCATTGGGTTGCGTCGAGGTCTGGTCTTGCGGCGCTGAGAAAAAAGGCAGTATTTTCAGCCACGAGTACACCCCAAACCCAAACCCAGCACCAAGCAAGCCTGTTGTGGCCAAGATCCCGGCCACCCGAAGCGGATCTTCTGTCCAGACGATTGTGCCTACATTCAGCGAGACCCCGTAGGCCAGCCCAACAAGACCTGCCAGACAACCTCCAAGTGGCACTGAGAACAGCATCAACATCAGCAGCCAAAACGGCTTTCCAAGAAACAGAGGATACTTGTCATAAAGAACACAGGCCCAAGCGAAGGAAGCCATCAGCGTGAGTGCAAAAATACTAGCCAGAACAAACCAGATCGACATTTAATTTCCCCTTTCAATGGTGTCTCTTGCAACTCGATTATCTAGTCCAATTGGCGCTCCCATACCTTCACCTAACTTTAGCCGGAAATGTACCGGAGTACACAAAGCCATCTGAAGTACTGTCCGAGATCGTTCAAATCCTGTGAATCTAAACGCTTTCACTCCTGCTGCTCCTTAACATTCATCACTCGGGAGTCGACCATCATCTGGACTCCTTGTCTTTGCACTTGCAGCGCGGGCAAAGACTGTTGGTATCTGTAGACGTCGAGCACCCACTGAGCCGCATCTGTTGTTGACCAAACCTTGGCCTCAGTATCGCGAACAAGCGCATCGATTTGATACTCCGGGATTTCCTTTGTGCTGCCCACCAACGCAAACCACTCGCGAGGCACTGCAAAACTCTCAGGGTGGCTGCTCATAAACACTGAGAGAGATTTCATGGTGCCAGTCTCCGCTTTCAATGCAGCGTGAGCTTGCCGATTGTGTTGCACCAGGATTGTGACCAGAGGCTGCAAGGGAGACTTGGCGTTCGCAAGTATAGATTGCACCTCCGCGGGGTAACCGCCATCATCCTTATATGCCTCTTCGACCCACCATTTAACAAAAAAGCCAGACAGGGTGAGAAGAATCATCACGTTTATCGCAACAACGGAAAACGGGAAATCTCGATCTGTGTCGTTGCTCACGAAAACCTCATACCGAAAACGGATATTTGATGTCCTCGTGGTGCTCATACCCATGAAGAGCGAAGTCCTTTGGCGTTACCCAAGTGAGAACATCATCGAGCGTCTTGATCTCTGGGTTCATTGAGAAAGAGGGTGGAGCAAAAGGGGTTCGCTTTACCTGCTCACGCATCAGCTCAATTTGGCCCTGGTAAATATGCGCGTTGACGATGCGATGCTGCGCAAGCGCTGGCTTCAAGCCAGTGATTCTTGCCATGATTGCCAGCAGGACGAACACCTGAATCTGGTTGGCCACGCCACCCAAAGGCACATCACAGCTGCGCTGCTGGGCATCCAGATAAAGCTCATCGCCCAGCAAAGAGAACTGAAAGCTGTGCAGGCAGGGCTTCAGACACCCCATGTGAAACACCGCTGGGTCCCAGTACGTCAAGCACAAGGCGCGGTTGTCGTTGCGCGCCTGAAGGTTCGACACAATGTCTGCCAGCTGATCTACCTGCACCCCGTCTGGCGCGGTGCGCACGATGTTCGCCCCGTACACCTTGCCCATGTCGTTCTCGCCCTTGCGGTAAGGGTTGGCGAGCCAAGCAGCGTTTTCGTTGGCATTGGCAAACCATGTCCCAGCGCCCAGATCTGCAAACTGCTGGGCATCGGTGTATTTTCGAAGGTAGCCCAGCAACTCCGCAATTGCCATCTTCCAGGCTGCGCGACGTGTTGTGACTGCCGGGATAAGGCCAGAGCCGACATCGTAGGTCAGGTTCGCATTGATCACAGTGAGGCACTTTGAGCCAGTGCGCTTGTTCTCAACCATCACCCCTTCATTGAGGATTCGCTTACAAAGGCGTTCGTACTGGTCGATCTGAGTCATTGTGGGCTCGCTGTGTAGTGCATAGAACCATTATATCAGTTCGACATCATGGGATTTTGTGGTTTTTTTTGAAGAAGGATTGCCGGCGGCGCTTAAGGTGCGCACGTTACACCGACGGTACATCAGCGTTACCGAAACGGCACTGAAACGCTCCTGTAACGTTACCGGGCTGCTACGAGAGCGTTACAAAGGGCTTAGTCAATTTGCTTGCGCTGAGTTTGCAAAATCGCATACACCTCGTCCACGGTTTTATACATCTTTTGCCCACCCTTCAGGTCCACCTTAATCTCACCGGCGTGCACCTTGGCCAGCATGTCCTTAATCAGGCGCTTACTCACGCGCAACTCGCCGTCGCCGTGGTCATAGCAAACATGGTTTGAAAAGTATCGCTTGGCTTGACACATGACCAATTCATTGTCAACCAAGATTGACAAATAAAAGTCCAAATTCATGGGCAACTCACAAACAGAGAACTTAACCGCTGGCTGAGCGCGCGCCCACTCCATCATGGGCTTAAGCAGCGAGTTGTTCGTCAACTCGATGCGATTGTTCCCGCCACGCCCATCATTGCTGACAAAGCCGCTCTTGACGTCATTCACATACAAAGTTGCAGAAAATGCGTTGGTCTCTTCTGAAAGCGATGAATGGGACTTGATGCTTCTGAGTTCGATCTTCATGTTAAGCGCCGTCTTGCTTGTTTCAATGTGGACATTATATCATACAAAGAAAAATAAAAAGGACATCCAAATGGGCCAACAACGGTGCTGCCATTGTCCTTTGCGGCGTGGCGTCTTTCAGGGCTTGAATTTCAGGATGAACTGCTCGTATGTAAGATCCGGCTTTGACTGCTTTTCAAATTCGAACTGAACGCGCATCGCATCCTCAAAATACCCCGCCGCGGATAGCTTCACAGTTTTGGCTCGAAACCTTTTTGCAAGCCTCACACGCGTGTCAATGCGCTCCTGAGTGATGTTGCGAGACGAGCCGAGATAGAAGCGTTTAAGCGGGTACCCGTTCACCCCAGTGATCTCGAAAAAGTACTGTGGAAACCGGCAACCACGAGCCATCTGGATCACCAGGCGGTGGGCCCCCTTGGCGTGAAACAATTCTGGGTTCAAATCCACTTGGTCGCGCGAGTCATACCTGGTTGGATCGTAAGGCAGATGCTCGGCAAGGTAGGCTTGTGCCTGGGCATAACCCGCCTTGGCCACCGCCAGCGTCTCTTTGGCGCCGTACTGCGAATCAAGAAAAGAAGCTGGCGTCATTTCCTTGTGCTTGCTGCTTTTGACCACCCAGCCGCGCGCCCTGTGATTGGAGTTTCCGCTGTCGTACCGGTAGATGAACTCGGGCACTCGAAACCACATGCGCCCATAGACAAGGCACAATCGCGTGCGATAGCCCTTGAGCGCCTTGTGTATTGGGATCTCAATGATGGGCATGCCGTCGTATTCGGAAAGCCCCTCGGCCCGGATGATCTTGGGGTATTTCTTGATTTGTTTTGTCATGACTGGAATTTTATCTTTCGCCGCCCTGTAGCAACTTCAATATGCGCCTAAAGTCCTCAATCCTCTCACGAACCTCTGCAATGGTGGTGGCGGTGGCCTCATCCGGCTCACCGAAAGGGGGCTGCAAGGCATCAAGCAATGCACGCTGATCACGAATGGCGTACCTGGCCATTGAAGTGAGCACTTGATTTTTGCTGCCGAGGTTGTAGGGCTTTGCCATCTTGAAATTCCCAACAAAGAATATGTAGTTAACTGGTATTATATCAAAGCGCGAAAGATGAATTCTGCAAAAGTTTTTGAGCGCCCGCGCCTCTTTGGGTTTCGACACAACAGGGCAAATGCTTATTCTTGGCAAGTTGACAGTCAAGAACAGTAAGATTAACCGCCTATATACCAATTAACGGATTATTTTTGACAAAGGACCACAATGAACAGTTTTCTCAAAATTACCTCTGTGTTTGCCATGACAGCTGCGTTGGCAGCTTGTGGCCAGAAAGGCCCCAGTGAAGGCATGGTTATGAGTGACTTCAACAATGCTTTGGATCTTCAAATTGTGCAATCTGATCTCATGGAGAAGTCTTACCGCGAGACCCCAGAAATCGCTGAATATCTGGGCCCAAACAAATTGGTGCCATCCGAAGCACTCAAAAAAATTAAAGCCAGCGGAAAGTTCAACGCGTGTCGCGATGGTGATTTTGAAGGCCAAGTGATCTGTAACGTTGAGGCGTCCCTTGAAGGTCATTCACAGATGTTCGAGTACGCCTACCTTAAAAACGGCGATCAGTGGCAATCAACAGGGGGCTACAGAAAAGGCAACTAAAGTTCTACCTTGGCCTCGAACTGTAAAACAACCAGGCGCGCGTGATTGAGAAAGAAATTCATCGCGCCTGAAAGCAATACCAAGTTATGTCCACCCTGTCCATGGCGGCATCTTGAAAATTCCAGACAAACCAAAAAGTTCAAACTGGTAAAATATCAGTACGGCCAACACAATCTGGAGTCGAGCAAAATGGACATATTCAACCCCAAGATGATCTCAAGCGATCCAACGCCTGAAGTGACTATGAGCGAGGTGATTCACAATCGTTTTGCCAAGGGAGAAGGGCTCCTCACTATCTCAGAGAACATGCCCGATGCAGCCATCCTCCTGGCCATCCGAGCTGGCTTGAGTTCGGGCAAACCGTTCACTGTGGTGCCTTTAAACTGCACATGAGTTGCAGTATTACGCGAGCGCTTTTTCCAGCAGCTCGACAAAATACTCTGGCGTGGCTTGCACTGCGCGCTTTTCGTCCAGCTGTATAATATTGCTCACCAGAATTGGCTTAAGGTGCGAAAGCGCTGAAAGCCCTTCACCGCTCTCCGACAAGTCGCGAGACAAAATAACCAACGCGCCATCCTCTCCATAAGCTGCTCGCAGCGCATTGGCCAGATCCAGAAAATGGCTATCGATTGCCGATCGCGCCTCTATTTCATTTGAACCCACCCCCACAACGCAGAAAGTCACGTATTTGTGGCCACCAAGCGCGTTTGTTCCTGGCTTTGAAAACAAACTGAACCCTTGCGAAATACGCAAGCCACTGGGCGGCTCTGGAGCTTTAACTACGCCACCTTTCAAAGACTCAGTAACAAAGAGCCTCACGGTGCCATGGAGGGAAAAGCCGCTGCGGCATGCAGCAACAAACAGTGAGTTAAACAGGATGTTGGGGTCCTCGCTGTGTCGCATAGTATGCATGACTGGCTGCTTGCCAAGGTGAGCGTCAATGCGTTTAATCAAACCTGCTGCCGGCAATGTAGTGAGATCCTCAACACGTACGCCGCAAGCGTTGGCCAGCGCCTTAAGTCCTCGCGAGCCAAGCTGTTTGTGCTTAAAAATCCTTGCCTGTACTGTCGATCGAGATAAATTGGTTTGTTCGCACAGATCCGCGACTGTCCCGTATTTGTGAACCACGAGATGGCGAACGATGGCTTCAAACAGCCCTTCTTGCGAAACCGCCAAGGAGTCAGACGCAATGCACGCCAGGCTCTGTTTCGATGCCTTTCTGATACCCATGCAACCACCTTGTCTTGTATTGCTGAAATGTCTTCAAAACCAACCCAATTACCAAGCAAAATCCATCTGGGCAAACGGCCTGGCAGAGCTGCTTAACTGTTGGCACTGTGTAGCGGCCTTGCGCGGCTTGTAGCTCAGCCCCAAGGAGCCGGTAAGCGAAGGTGCTGCGAGTTTGATCGCCTTGGCCATGGCCCGGTACTCTCCGGGCGCGCTCGGTGCCTGGACTCGATTCTTGCTGAGTTGTCGCTGATCAAACGGGCTTGCGTACACCGACAGGAAATCCACCACCGCATCGAGTCGATCGTTTTTGCGCCCGCTCAAGCCAACGCCACTTGTGATCATCCACTTGTACACAGAGTTGACCTCAACTAGCAGATCGTAGCAGCTCGGCGCTCTGGAAAGGTGGAGCAAATCAATCAACGCTTCATCAATTTCTGGGCAATCCATCTGGGCAAGATCCGCCCAGGCTGTATGAAAAAAATGCGCCCAGAAGTCATTTGTTGAGCCTGCCCCATGCTTACGAAAGGCATCAGAAAGGGGGCTGTAGCCAATGCTGTCAAAGCGACGAAGGCTTGTCAGATCGGTTGGGTTCTCAGCGCCAGTGCGCTCAGGCTGCGAGCTGCTGTCAACCGAGCCTGTGTGTTTGAGCTTCAGGCGATCTGCAACCAGCTTTAAATAACCTTCCCCGTGCTTTTTGAACCGGTGCGCATTCGCTGCAAAGTTGGTGCTGTCTGAGCTGTCAAAGTCAAAATTCTTCAATTCTGACTGAAACTTCATCATGTGAATCCAGCAGCGAGGCTCATCGAAAGTCTCGGCACGCGAATTCACGGTATCAAAGGCCTCACGAATTCGGTCTTGCCACAGCAAAGAGCTTGCATCAAGGTACTGACCTGAGCTTCCAAAAGCCACATAGCGGTGAGCCCCAGCCAAATCCCAAAGCCGCTCCATGCTCTCGTGCAAATGCCACACCGCCATGGTGCGCTCAGGATCAATGCGGATACACTTGTCCTCACACATCTGGAAAAACCAGTCGCTCAGATCATCGTTTTGCGCCTCGGTGCCGCCAATCACGTCCGGTATCACGGCCACGGCCGAGGGGCATCTGTCCATAATGTTGCTTGCCCACAGCGCGAACTGCTCCCAATACGCCTCATCCAGCTCGATGCCTGCCATGTGTGCAGAAAAAGCCCCATTGTCTATCATCAGGATTTGATCGCCTGATTCGTTCACGATGCGCATGCAGTCCTCAAGCTGAAGACCGAGTTTGGCGCGGTTGTAAAACGACACACAAAAGCTCACATTGGAGAGCTTATTGAACTCTTCGCGGTTGGTCACAGGCGTGCCCAGCACAACCCGCTTTTTACAAACCTCGACAGTGCGTTTTCTTGGGTTCATTGTGGATCCCTTTGGGGGAGGAGGGTTTTCTATAATAGATATTATATCACATATAGATAATCGCCCTTCATCACAAGCAGTCCCAGCATCACAGCCTTCGGCCCCACCACTCTTGAACAAACTGTCGCCCTTGGTCATCTGTTTCAATGCCTTTGACCAAAAATGAGTCGCCCGTGAAAGTCTGGAAGTCTGGCTGCTCAAGCGATCCCAGCTCCTCGAATCTGCCCTCCCTCATCTGGTCTGAGCTGAGCCGAAGCACCTTGACTTGGCCAATGCCGCTTGGGCCAGCGACAAAGTGAATGTCAATCTTGCCCACAAGACCTGGGTCGCGCAGCACTTGGCTTCGTTCATCGCGCTTGCCGTGCCTTCGAAGTTTGACGACTCGGAACATGGTGCATAAAGGCTGGATATAAAGACAGTAGTTTATAGAGTTGCCCAGCCAGAGTACAGGGGGTAAGGTTTCACGAAACGCTGTTAAACTGATTAAATCATGAGGACTGTCAGCACAGCCTAAGCGCCAATTATCGAGAAACAATGAAACTAAAACTATCCGTGTTGGTGAGTTCCAGTATGCTGTTGGTCGCCTGCGACAGCTTCGCTCCCAAGGAAACCTTTCAAGATTGCGTGCTCACCAAGGTTAGCGGTGCAGCAAATCAAAGCGTGGCCAACATTCTTCGTGAAGCGTGTGCCAAGAAGCATCAAGTTCAGTTGCCCCAGTCTGCGCTCGCCAAACTGGAGACCAAGGCAGGTCAAGCGGTATTTGGGTTTGTGATCCACATAGACAACAGGAACCCCGACTGGCTCCTTACCGAGGTGGAGTTTTACATCGAGCGAACACCTGGCAGCATCAGAAAACCTTACATCGAGAAGATTTACATTGAGCCTTTAAGCAAAGAAGCATTCTTTCCCCGTACTGGCGACGAGCCAAAACAAGGAGACACAGAGTTTTCATGGGGAGTGCTGAGGGCTTGGGGCGTGCCAGTTAAGCGCTAAGGACATGGCGCATAAAGAGGCCGGCTCAATGAAAAAGATTCCAAACAGCGTTCAAAACGTTTTCAGCTTCACCAAAGCACAAGGGCCTGTGAGTATTCAACAAATTGCTCAGGGCTTGGGATTGGATTGTAAGAAAGTTTACTTGGCCGTAAAGCGCTGCGAGGAGCTTGGGCTTATTTCTAGCCAGAAGGTCAAAGCCAACAACAGATCGATCAAAGTGATGTCTGTACGTCCAGAACTCGATGCTCTGAGCATTGAGTCTGTGTACCTGGAGTCCGGGTCCAGACTGCTCAAGCAAAAGGAATCCAGAAGAAAAGTCTGTTGCCGCTGGCACACAGCCTGAGTCAGACGCTGCACAACCTTCTGCAACGCTGCGAAAAAAGCCCTTTGTCCAATAAACTCGGGCTTAACCTCGAACTTAATACGATTTGTCCAGCACCGCCAGCCAAAAGTTTTCTGTGGCAGGATATTCTTTCTCGAGCCTCTTGATGTGATCCGCCTTGGCCTGAATGTAAGACAAGCAGGTATCCAGCATGGATATAGCTGCCTGAATGCGATCGTCTCTGGTGCTTTGGGCACCAATCATTTTGTTTCCACAGGTCGGACAGCACCGCAGCCGTGCATCTGGCATCTCTTCGTCCCATTTCGCAACAATTGATTCAACAGGCTCGGCCCACTTCGTCGACAGGGCGGGGGTGGTCTCAACGGCTTGCTTAATCTTCACCAACTTTTTTGAAGGCAAGTGAGGGGCCATGAGACTGCAAATCTTCAGCAGGGTTGCCTCAATCCTTGAATACGTTTGTGCTGGCATTTCGTAAACAACCTTTGGATCACGATCTTGGGACATCGAAATTCGGGCCGGCAACGATTTCTGGTTCAGGATTGTGCTCGATGCAGACTTTTGAAGTAGCGCTTTGGCATGATGCTTACCCAAGGCGGCAGATCGGTGCTCTGAGTGGCAATGCGGGCAACAAATCACGCTTGCGTCTGAGCGCATCTGGCCCATGAACAGGTCTCGATCAAAATCAAGAAATTTAACTGCTGCAGCCCTGGCAGTGCGCAAAAGGCTTTCACAAAAAGGGTCACCAAAACCGGAAAAATCCTCTGGATTAAAATCTCCGATCTTGTAGCACATTGCCGAGCCAGACCAAGTGACTCCAGCAGCCTTCTTCGACAGCAAGGCCAGCTCAGCCAAATTTAGTTGTTCGCCTTTCTTTTTAAGCGAGCGCACTTGCTCGGTACCGATCCCCGTGAAAAAGGGGAAAGATCGCATCCGAAGGTGCTCTGGAAAACCGGCCTCCGACATAACCTCCATTGTAGCCATTTCGGCTTTAGGGACAGGGCAAGCGGGCAGCACTTTCAATGACAGTGATCTAGACATTTGATTATTCCTTGCGTTGATATAGATATTATATCATGGTGCATCAAGCCGCCAGAAAGGTCTGGCGCACCACTTAAAGGTCAACAAGGCGCACAGGCCAGAACCAACCAGAAGTTCTCCTCTGCAGGGTACTTTTTAGCCAATGAGTCGAGGTACTTTTTCTTCGCAGCCGTGTAGGCGCAAATGTCAGAGGCCAGTTTTTTCAAAAGTCTTTCCCGCCTTTCAGTGTCGCTGGCGGTGGTAAACATGTCTTCGTTGCACAGTAGGCACTTCAGAAACGAGTTGTCCACAAGGGGGCGATCCTCCCATGGCTTCCTAAACGAGCGGCTGCTCGACTGGGCTGAAAGTGACTGAGCAGCATCGCGTAGCAGCTTGCTTTCTTTCAAGCCAGAGGCCATGCCAATGGCAGTCTCGTACAGGGAGAACTCCACCCGAGCAACAGCCTCTTGGTCGGTTTCGCGGGCCATGGCGCGCTCATATCCAATGCGTCCCGAAGACCTAAATGACAAGCCATCCGTGGCACCGGAGACCATCTTCAGCGCACTGGCGTGCTTTTTGGCCAATCGATCAACGGGGTAGGAGGCACCGCAGCATTTGCAGCCTCGAGTCTTGCTCTTTGCGTTGACTGCACGAGAAAAGATGTCGCGCTCAAAGCCCAGGAGGGCCAGCGCGGTCGCACTGACCGTATCGAGCAGCCCTTGGGTTTTTTTATCCGCGCTCGCGCAAAAGAGCTTGTGATCGAAGTCCCCGATTTTGTAGCAAACGATGTCGCGCTTATCGGGCGCCATGCCCTTGGCAGCAATAATGTTCTCAATTTCGTATTCTAGGCTGGCCCCGTGCTTTTTAATCAGCGCGCGAACCTCTTTGCTGCTCAGCGCAAAACGCTCGTTGTACTCCAGAGAATCACAACTGTTGATTCCGCCACTGTAGCCTTCTCCATGACCATATTCGGCCTCGTGGTCTGACTTCAACTGGGCGATTTTCGCTGCCACTGAAATCAGCGATCGCGCAGGAAAGCTGTAAGTAAACGAACTGGTCCCCATGGCGTGCTCCTTATCAATATGATATATTATATCATTTTTAGAAAGACACCCCGACGAGTGATTGATGGGTCAGGCGCATTGCCTACCCCTAACCCGCGACTACCTTTTCGAACTTTGCGATCACCTCGGTACACTGCTGATGAAGAATCTTCTCACCATCGCTTGCCAAGCCAGACTCGGCCACCACCTGATCGAAGTAACGCTTGCTCGCTGCCGCTGCTTCGACCAGTGATTTTAATTCTGCACTGGAAATGCTGATCGATGGGCTCACCCCAGCCTCTGCAACCTGTTCGCTATTCGCAGCTTCCTTTGCGTCAAGCAGCTCAAGCGCCTTTTTGATTCTTGGGTGCAAATCGATGTGGTCGCACTGCGGGTCAACCACATTGTTTTTCGGATCAAGCAACACGCACAAACCCCACACGACACGCGAGATGGATCCCTGGGAAGCGATGCCCAAAAGACGGTTAAGCGCGTACGCACAATCCCTGCCTTCGTGTCGGTCAAAGCCCTCGTATTGATCCAGATCAGAGCGCTCCGGATCATGAGGCATGTGCCCGCGCTCCAAGTCATCAATTGCACTGGCCAGCTTGATTGCGCAGTCCAGATCACGCTCAGAGGCGCGTGCCATTTTCATACCCATTGTGTCATTCTCCGTATTGTCGATTTAAACCCACTGCGCTTCAGCAAACTCGGTATCGGTTACACAAGCCCCAGCCACGGTGCTTTGAAAGTTGTAGTCCATCTCATCGGCCACCTCTTGGAGGTCCACGCCTTCTTTGACTTGAACAAACACGGTGACTGTCACTTTAAGCATTTTCATTTCTAATTTGGGCTTTTTCACGCCCTTGGCCACTGAGTTGAAAGCGGCCTCAGTGATTTGTGAAACATCTTCTACACCAAAGAATTCGCAAATGGATTGAACCACCTCGATCTCAAACGGCCCATCGTGATCAACGTTGCCATCCATGAGCCAGTCTGACCACTGGCTGCGATCTGAGATGTCGGCCAAATTGCTGAAACCGAACGAAAGAATATCTCGGGTGACGTCAAACTGCACAGGCTCACCAACAGGCTCGAGCCGGTCATTTGCTGCGCCAACCCAGCGTTGCTTAAAGCATGTGGCCATGATTTTACGATTCGTGCGCACCGCCAAAAGCGTCCCTTCGCCATCAGTCATTTGCAATGTCACTTGCCCATCAGTAGCAAGGCTTTCGAAGGTTGAGTCCATCTCGGCTCGCGCTGCGGCCTTGGTTTTAATTGGGCCGATCTCTTTGCCGTTTGCGCAGATGAAGTATTTCACGGTATGTGCTCCTGATGGTTTGTTGTGTTTAAATATATTATATCAGTTAGCAATTAAAAGACTTGGTGCAATTTTTTATTCAAACTGCCCCCAGTTTTTGCTACAACTGTGCTGATGAAAGCGCGCCATCTAGCCAGACGCAACACAGCGAGGAGCTTGATTTGGATCAACAGGCATCAGAGAACCACAAGCCCAGCGTGGCCTTGCACGTTACCGCCCTTGAGCATCTTCCGTTCATTTTGACTCAAGGCATTAAGCCCCAAATCGGGCCGCTGTCGGCGCGCCTTGAATCCGTGCCCGCCGTGTACCTGTTCCCAACCTGGGACGCGATGCTGGACGCCCAGTGGCTCTATGAGGAATGGCCCTACGAGTCCGAGCCTGTACTCTTGGCGGTGGACTTGAATTCAATTCAGATTGATTGCGAGAACCTCACATCAGACTATGAGATCGTCCTGTATGACAGTGTGCCGGCGGGCGCGATCACAGTGCTTCAGGACCATGAAAGAGACTGGAGTTCCAAGTTGCAAGATTTTCTTGAAATGGGAGGCAGAAAATCCGGCATAGGGTTGCCCGAGCCCGACAGCACCAGATCAACGCCAGGGCTCAAATAGCTTTCACAGAGATTGCTTGAAGGTCTTCTTCGGTCAAACCGTTGGCCACCATGCGAACCTGTGCAAGCACATTAATCAAAGCAATTTTTTGGCAGTCTTCAGACGTATCGCCTCGCTGAGGAATGTTTTTATTGATGTACTCTTCGATCTCATCAATGCGACGATCCAAGCCAGCCTTAATGTTGTTCACTTTTTTCATCCTGATCCCACCCTGTATGAAATTCACTAGCAGTTAATTAAGCGGCCACCATCTCAACCAAGCGGTCGGGTACATCGACTTGTTCACCACAGTACGCTTTCACAAAACAGCGCAGCGCCGCTTCGTTGTGGGTGTCACCGTAGGCCGTGACAAACTTTCCTTTGCTTGCCAAATATGAGCCGTATTGCGTCTTGCTCACCACGATGTGCTCTTGCGAGAGTAGCGAGGCACCATGGAAAGGATTTCCAGCATAGTCGGCCATGCCGTTTTCGATTGCGCGTTCCATCAGGTCTCGCGATTGAATCACTCGGCCTTCTGTGGCCTGCATGCATCGGATGAAGCCAACAGCCCAGCTTAGAGTCGAACCTGACAATTCTGCAGTTTTGATCTTCATCGCAATCTCCTGTTTATGTAGATATTATATCATATATAAATATCTGCTTTTTCTGGCTAGCTGTTAGTCAATCTCGCCAGTTGTTAAGTTGATTGTGATCAATCTGTGCAGTAGTTTGGCAACTCCCTTTGAACTCCTTTTTTCCTCAGCGAAAACCAGTTAAGCAGCGCGTGCAATCTGAAGCTCGTTTAACATCGCCTTGTCGATGCAATCGTAAGCATCATTGCCAACCAGTGTGACTCTTTCGCCGGAGTTGCTCGTGTAGCAAATGCCGCATGGTTGATAGTTAGGGTGGTCTTTATAAAAACTAGCCTCCCGAGTGATCAAAAAATACAACCGCAAGGAATCGTTAATGCTTTGCTTGTTGAGCGGCCCTTTAAGCGTTTTGATTTCCTCTGCTTTTTTAATCTCGAGCGCGGGCCTGCCTTTGCAGTCATATTGCTCCAGCGCTTCTAGCAAAAGCCCATCTCGATTGATGTCAGGTGTTAGCTTTTCCCCACATTGTGGGCAGAAAGAAAATTCAGTGAGATACCCTGGGTGATTGATTTGATCGAAACCACCACGAATATTGAAGTCTGCAACCTTGGCATAAAAAGCCTTAGCCAAAATTTCCACATCAGAAGACGTTGCGATGGCGCCACCTACTTGCGCGACCTGGTGCTGGCAGTGCCCAGAAGGTAATGTCATTGTTTTTACTCCCTTGTCTTTGTTGGTTTTGATCATTTAAACAGAGCGGCCCACCCCTTATTCAGGAGCAGCACTTAGGTTTCGCCATGCCGACGAGGACATCCGTCCCCTGGTGCCTTCTGGCGTCTCAAAAAAGATAGCGGATTTCACCACCGCCGTCACCCGGAAAACCCGACCGTCCAGCGCTTTGCGCTTTTCTCCGATGAGGATCTGAACAGGCTTGGTTCGATCCACCTTGACCTGCAGCAATGGCTTGCCGTGAACGCGATCAATCAGATCTTTAAGCCGAGCGATCAGCGATCGCCCAACACCGATGTGCGCCCTCATTGATCTGACGGTCTCAGCCACACATATCTTCTTCTCCTGCTCTGTGCCTTGGGCAAAGGGAAGGGTCTCGGTCACCCAGCGCCTCCCGTTGAAACTGCCGTGCTCAACAGTCTGCGGAAACTCAAGCCCTTGCTCAAGTCGATTGGCGCGAAGGCTCAGCTCGTCGCAACTTGCTTCTGTTTTGAGAACAAAGTCGTCCGCATGTTCTCGCGTGATTTCAATGGGCGCAAGGCCGGCACCTGGGCAAACGCCATAGAACCAGCCGCCATAAACCTTGTAGCCATGCTTGCTGATTGCACTACCAACCACGGCCTGCTGAGCACCACATGCAGAGCAGTGACCTCGAAGCTGGTCTTTGATTACACGAGCCGGGGCTTCTTCCGGCGCGCAAATCGATTGGTTTGTCATGACGCGCTCCCATCAACTGGTTTCTCATCATGGCCACGAGCGGGCCATTGCTTCAAGGCTCGCTCAAAATCAATCAGGTATTGCTCCTTGGTCGAGCCAAAGCGATTCAGAAGGCATACATCATCGGGGGGCAGTCCAAGCGCACGGTCTTCCTCCTCAAGGTCATCAGTACTGCCTGGCACCATGAAAAACTTCGACTCCACGCTGCTCAACAGATCGGAGAATTTTTTCGTGTTGGCAATGCAAGTCAAAAGGATGCCAATTGGTTGAGATCGGCCCACCCCCATCGCGTCATAGACCGCGCCAAGCGCGTTTTCTGCATCGGCCGGGGCCACACCCGGCACCACCGCCTTATTGGTTGGATTTTTAATTTCCATCAACGACTCCTTGCGTCTGATTCGCCAAACTTGATTGTGCCGCTTGCGTGGTAGCGCAAGCCTTGGTCAAGCACACCTGCTGCTTCCATTGCGGCCAAGCGGCATGAAGTGCTTGAGCGCGCTGCAAATTCACGGGCAGGCCAGACAAGGATAGGTTGCTTTGGTTCGGCATCACGCCACCTCTAACTCATTAATGTCTTGATCAATCATCGACAGAACCCACTCTCTGTATCCAAGGCGAGTGCTGTCGTCTGCCACCTCTTGCTTCCAATCACGCACCGCGTAGTTCTTGACGTCATCCCAGTGACTTTGCTCCGCGAGGCTCGCTTGAAGTTTTTTTAGTGCTTCGATTTTTGATTTGCTCATGGCTTAACCCACCTGAAAAAATGAGGAGAAGGCATCTGCAATGCGCCCCGGAAAAGAATCAATGTCCTCGGCGCTCAGGCCTGTGACTTCAGACAAAAGGAACATCACCGACACAGCGCAAAGAAGCGTCCACATCAACTGGCCCATCTCCAAGAGCATCTCCTTGGTCGTATCATTCATGAATCGGGCTCCTCTGTGTTTGTTGTAGATATTATATCAGATTGGCATTTGATTCATTTTAGGTTTTTTGAGCACTGATAGGAGTCGGACTTACTGCCGAGGAGCCGCTATTTCGGAGGCCTCGTCCTCTCGTGTAATTCGCTTGCGTGAGCCAAACAACGCCTTTTCATCAAGGATCGAGCCCGGATAAAGAGTGTCTGCCTCAACCATTGATCTTTGCAGGAGGTGTGCGCTCAGATTGCCCGTGCTCACCAGCACCAAGGTGTGATTTGCATCCAAGACGCGCAGTGGCGGTTGGGCAGTCTCTTTGGTCAACATGGAAAGCCCAAGCGATGCGATGGAGTCTTTGTAAGCCTTGTGCATTCTGAGCATCTGCTCGGGGTTTTCAAGCCCCATGGCTGCGCTTGCTTTGTTCAGCAGTTCCTCATCGCCCTGGCGCAAATCCGAGAGCAAGATGTTCTGGCTCACCTCTTTGAAAAGAGCCAAGGTGCCACGTTCATCAAGCGAATCGTGCTCGGCCTTGGCCAGCAGCCGGTTGATGAAATGGTCGGGAAACTCGTGCAGAAAGCACAGCCGGGAAATCTCCGTAGTCAAAACGGTTTTTCTTACCATGACATCGTTTAATTCAATCTCATCAAGCTCTTCGCGTTTTTGCACCACTTCGCGCAGTTTTTCAATTTCCTCAGACCCGGCGAACACATATTCGATTGCAGAATGAACCAAAAAGTACGTGCCACTCAAAGGGTGGTGCTTGTATTGAACATGCCAATCGTCCTTCATTTTAAAGTTGTGGTTATATCCAAGACTACGCTCCATCTCTTTGAATGTGTCTGGGTCCATCCTCTTAAGGAAAGTGCTTCGAGTGCAGGCCTCTGACTCATCGATCAGCTCGTGAAGTAGCGCCATATCGGCCTGCTCCCAGCCCACACAATTGTTGTAAAAGGGCAGTTTTTTTTCGTTGGACATGGCGAGGTTCTCCTGTGTGTCTGGGTGTTGGCCTTCTCAGGCTTTAGTAACTGTTGAAGTTGCCACAAAGTACGATTGGTTTGTTGTCACTGCGTATTCTGGTTGAAACTGGACAAGGTTTCCAGACGAAACTGGACACGAATTCCATTTGAACCTGG
>MDSZ01065325.1_pt1 | contig 37127 bp, 26 predicted proteins | sample 811201 | NCBI WGS metagenome assembly MDSZ01 (sample SAMN05326647, study PRJNA326480) | marine metagenome | isolation source: seawater | place: Indian Ocean: North | collected 2010
TAAAATTTCTTCTCCTAACTTATCTTTAGGAACTGAAATTTTTTCCCCGCTGTCACGTCTCACCAGTGTCACCACATTTTGTTCCATGTCTCGGCTGCCCACTTCAAGCCGTACCGGTACCCCTTTCATCTCCCACTCATTGAACTTGAAACCGGGTGTAACACCATCGCGGTCATCAACGTAACACCTGACACCTTCAGCCTGAACTGCTTCAAGCGTCCCGGTGAGATATTCCAAGACGGAGTTCACATCTTCCTCACTCTTGCCGATGGGAACTACCACCACCTGATGCGGTGCAATGCGAGGCGGCAGACGTAACCCCTTATCATCGCCATGGACCATGACAATGGCTCCAATGAGACGTGTGGAAACGCCCCAACTCGTGGCATAAACATGTTCCTCGCGGTTATCTTCTGTCTGAAATGTGACATCGAAAGCTTTGGCAAAATTTTGCCCGAGGTTATGTGAAGTCCCGGCTTGGAGTGCCCGACAATCGCTCATCATTGCCTCAATGCAATAAGTGTGTTCGGCACCGGCAAATTTTTCTGCATCTGTTTTCAGCCCAGTAAAGACAGGTATAGCCATGACGTCTTCCGCCACTTCACGGTAAATCTCCAGAATCTTCTTCGCCTCTTCTTCAGCTTCTTCAGCTGTAGCGTGAGCAGTGTGTCCTTCCTGCCAGAGGAATTCAGTTGTCCTAAGAAAGAGTCGTGTCCTCATCTCCCACCGAACCACATTGGCCCACTGGTTAATCAGAAGTGGAAGATCACGGTAAGACTGAATCCATTTCTTGTACATTGCCCAGATGACCGTTTCGGAAGTAGGCCGAACAACAACTTCTTCCTCCAAAGCCGACTCTGGATCTACTACAAGGCCGTCCCCATCAGGATTCGCCATGAGGCGGTGATGAGTAACCACAGCACATTCTTTTGCAAAACCAGCCACATGTTCCGCTTCCTTACTTAGAAATGATTTAGGTATGAATAATGGGAAGTAAGCATTCACATGACCTGTGGCTTTAAATCGATTGTCAAAGGCACTCTTCACCGATTCCCAGAGAGAAAAACCGTAAGGCCGGATGACCATAGTCCCTTTTACCGGACCGTAGTCCGCCAGCTGCGCCTTGGTGATTACATCCGTGTACCACCGGCCATAATCTTCACTCTTTGCTGTTACACCTTTAGACATCCGAATCTCATGTTAGAACGGTGAGAATATACTTCGATAAGGAGGATTATCGGAACGCCAGCCTGTCAGGCTGACGAAAAGTAAGAAGAAAATTCTTTTATCGCCTTTTCAATACCGTCACCTTCCACGCCTCTATTGGCCACCATCCTGATACGGGCCGGCCCCACGGCGAAAAACTGTACACCTCTGTCACCCATTGCTGTTACCACTTCATCCAGGTTCTTGTTGTCATCCGTGAGCTCGGCATAAACAATATTGGTTTTAACATGATTAAGATCAACGGAGAGACCTTCAATTTCAGATATTCCTTCGGCAAGACGACGGGCGTTAGCGTGATCATCCTTCAACCTGTCCACCATCTCATCCAACGCCACAAGTCCTGATACGGCGAAAATTCCCGCCTGCCGCATACCACCGCCAAGACCTTTCCGAAGTCGCCTTGCTTTGGCAATAAACTGAGCTGAACTGCAAATCACCGAACCGACGGGACAAGACAGGCCCTTTGACATACAAAATGAAACTGAATCGACATTTTCCGTCAGTGATTTAACAGTAGTACCCAAGGCCACAGCTGCGTTGAAAATTCGGGCGCCATCTATATGGATGGGAAGTCCATTTTCATTGGCAATCTTGGCAACGGCATCAATGTAATCCTTGCTGATAGGAGCACCATAACAGACATTGTGGCTGTTCTCAAGACCGATGAGTTGCGTCTTCGGGAAGTGGACATTGTCCGGCCTGATAGCTCCTTTTATTTCGTCTAGATCAATAGTCCCGTCATCGTGATTATTAAGGGTCCGCGGCTGAACACCGCCAAAAGCGGCAATACCTCCAGCTTCATACATGTAGGTGTGGGCCTTGTCACCAAGAATCACTTCCGTTCCTCTATCGCAATGAGTCAGTACCGAGACCAGATTTGCCATGGTTCCACTGGGAACAAGGAGTGCTTTCTCCTTTCCGAAAATATCCGCTGCTTTTTTTTCAAGTGCATTTACGGTCGGATCTTCTTCAAACACATCGTCTCCCAATTCAGCCACAGCCATAGCTTGTCGCATTGATTCGGTGGGAAGTGTTACTGTGTCGCTGCGGAGATCAACTATTTCCATTAATATTTCACCTTGTCTGGAAAGATGAGAATTTAGATGTCGCCCATCTGGCTTTTCAATGAAATTGTTGGCGCCTGACTGTAGATTCGGCCCGTGCTTTCCAGAAATGAACTGAAACAGTTAAGGAGTCTCTGTCAAAAGAAATACCGTCTGAAGCTTAATCGCTTTATGGTCGAAGGTGTCAGGTTGGTAGAAGAAGCGGTAAAAGCTGAAAGGGTGGAATCTGTTTTTCACTGTTCAGATGCTTTATCGTCCGAGCAGTCATCTGCCCTCATGACTGAACTGAAAATGAGAGATATTCCCATTATGGAAATTGATGAAAAAGAGATGGAAATTCTTTCAGATACGGTACAGAACCAAAGAGTGATGGCTCTGGCCACCATCCCGGTGCACCATTATTCACAGCCTGCCTCACTAAAGGACAACTGGCTTTATCTTGATAGTGTCCGAGACCCGGGCAATCTCGGTTCTATGCTTAGAGCTGCAGACTGGTTCGGTCTCAAAAATATAACCCTTTCACCTGCCAGTGCTGATCCATACAACCCGAAAGTAGTCCGTGGCGGCATGGGGGCACATTTTCATCTGAATGTTCATAGAGATATACCATTAGGTGATCTCAAGGAATCAGGCAAGAAAATTATTGCCGCTGTTCAGGATAGCACACCTATCTCCGAACTTGATGTGAAAGAATCTGAGGAGTGGTGTTTGGTGATGGGAAGTGAAGCAGACGGCATTTCAGAGGAGAGCCGGAGTTTGGCAGATCAATTTGTCTCTATACCGGGGACTGGAGAGGCAGAGTCACTAAATGTAGCGGTGGCAACAGGAATACTGTTATATCAACTCACTAATTGAGTTGATGTAATGTTCTGATATTACGCTAAAACAGGATTTGATTCCTTAGGATCAAGGCCCAAAGTTTTCATTGCATTGGTGACCTCACCTTCGATTCAACCTTCCCATAAAGAGATTCAAGCATTTATTCCGTCACCTTGGTTTTCCCTGTCCAATTCTTTAATTTACCCGGACTGTGATGGAAGCATCTCCAGAGATGAGCAAGGAACCTGAGCCCCATGAGTGTTATATTTACAGCAAGAGGAGCATTTATCCTCGTCACACTTTCTTTGCTTTTTTCCGGCTTCCTCACCTCAGCGTTAATTTTGCTGTTTGACCCTGCCGGTCAAGCATTTCTTCCATCCACTCTTATTGTAGGCGAACTGTTGCTCGTTGTTCCTCTCATCGTAATCCTCACTCGGAATACAGTAAATCTGGGAGAAACATTGAGAATCAACCCTGTCTCGAGAAGAACATTACTGTTGTCAGTCTTGTTATCTTGTGGAATCGTCGCTTGGGCCGATGAGCTGGAACGAATTATTGCATTAATTATCCCCCCTCCACAGTGGCTGGACCAGCTGGGACAATTCCTGAGAGTGGAGGACCCACTGTCACTAACACTTATTTTCATTGGTGCTGTCCCCTTGGCAGCTTTCTCAGAGGAGGTTCTTTTTCGTGGATTTCTTCAGCAGGTCCTTGAAAAACAGTGGAAGGATGTGACGCGGGCAGTTCTTGTAGGGAGTCTGTTTTTCGCTTTTGTCCACCTCATCCCTTACTGGGCCGTTCAGATTTATCTTCTGGGTGTTATCATGGGATATCTGGCATGGATTACAAACTCCATTTTCCCCAGTATGATTTTACACGGAATAAACAACGCTATTGCATTTAGTTTTGCGAACTGGGGAGATTTTTTCGAGGGGTGGTACACCTGGAACGGCCATGTTTCTCCATTAATTCTTGCAATTGGCACTACCATGACAATTATCGGTTTCAAGCAGCTCAACAGAACTTTAACACCGGTCATAGAGAGTTAACATGATGTCAGCACATCCAATAGGGTCATCTATGGTCGGTACGGAAGTGGCCGTTCTCCTAGACACTTTTCGTCGCCTAATCCGCCGGAAGGCCAATGCCAATTTGCGGAGACTCATCGAAAAAACGCATGCGGCTGATTTAGCACTGCTGTTCCGCTATTTCAATGAACCGGAAAAAAGTTTTGTCTTCACCCTAATCCGGGAGAGCGAGGAAGCGACGGGTGAGCTACTCAGCGAGCTTGATGAGTCCATCATTTCTGAACTGTTGTCACCGCTGGAGCCTGCCGATGTGGCGTCCATGCTGAGCGATATGGGTTCCGACGATATGGCTGACATACTGAATCTTTTAGAGGACGAGAAAGCCCAGGCAATCCTTGAAACACTTCAGAGAAAAGAGTCCGAGGAAATAGAAGAGTTAATGGCTTACCCCGATGACAGTGCCGGTGGCATTATGTCCTTGGATGTCTTCTCACTGTCTGAATCGACGAAAGCCATGGATGCTATTACAGCTATTCAGAGTTCTGAAAAGGCTGAAATGGTGTTTTACCTCTACGTCACAGATGAAGCTTCACACCTCACAGGCGTAGTATCACTCCGCGATCTTGTAACAGCACCCGCCAGTGCTGAACTGAAGGGTCTTATGGAGCGAGATGTTGTCCATGTGACTCCCGATACGGATCAGGAGGAAGTGGCAAAGTTGGTCTCTAAATACAACCTGCTGGCCATTCCAGTGGTTGAAAAAGATAGAACACTTCTTGGTATTGTCACTGTGGATGATGTTGTGGACGTGATTCGCGAAGAGGCGACAGAAGACTTTCTGCAGATGGCGGGTATCGGTAAGGATAGAGAGATACTTATGAAGTCCACTTTTGACAATGTCAAACTCCGTCTCCCTTGGCTCTTTGCCAGCTGGATCGGTGGCACCATTGCAGCCTATGTTATCGGTGCGTTTGAACCTTTTCTGCAATCAGTCATCGCACTGGCAGCTTTTATTCCTGTCATCATCGGCATGGGAGGTAATGTAGGGACACAATCATCCACCATCATTGTCCGTGGATTTGCCACAGGAAGACTGCAGCTTTCGAAGATTGGTTCTGTTATCTGGAAAGAGATACGGGTTGGGTTAATCCTGGGAATTTTCTACGGAATTCTCTTGGGCGCGGTGGCCATGCTGAAGTTCATCGACGCGCCGCCTGAACTGGGGCTTGTAGTTGGATTGGCCATCTGTGTTTCCATGATTATTGCCACATCCATCGGCACACTGGTTCCCATCGTTCTGAGAAAGCTGGATGTGGACCCGGCCATCGCTTCCGGACCATTCGTCACCACAGCTATCGATGTTTTCGGTATCCTCGCCTATTTTCTCATCGCAATATCTTTTATCCCTTCCATCTGAGCGGTAGGAATGTTCGCCGCCCTATTTTCCTTAACGGTCACTCTTTATGCTGCCATCCTACTCTTTTTTATTCTGGGACTCTTTTCTACAAGGGAATCCCGGACTGAGAATCAGCCGTTTGTATCCATTGTGATTCCGGCCCGGAACGAGAAAGATCACATCGAAAACATTCTCCAGGATGTGACCCACCAAACCTATCCCATTGACTATTATGAAATAATTGTTGTGGACGATGAATCCAGCGACATTACATCAAATCTGGTAAACGCCTTTTCCCAGCGTTATCCAAACGTCAAACCCATGAGCTCACAGGAAGGATCGCCTCATTTAAAAAATAAAAAACGGGCTCTGGATGTGGGAATCAGAAAATCCAAAGGAGAAATTGTCCTCGTCACAGATGCAGATTGCCGCGTTACCAGCCGCTGGGTGGAAACTATGGTTTCCTATTTCACTCCTGACGTAGGGTTCGCAATCGGTCATTCTCAGGTTGATTCAAACGAAACGCTAAATCAGCAGATCGAGGCCCTCGATTATCTAATGCTTTCCGCTGCCGCCAGAAGTACAGCTCAGTTGGGTGTCCCTTTTGCCTGTACAGGGCAAAATCTAGCATACCGGAAAGCTGCATTTGATGAAGTAGGTGGATTTTCTTCCTTCGCCGATTCCCTCGGTGGGGACGACAATTTCCTGTTGCAGGCTGTCAGACGAAAAACTTCCTGGGAGATTGTGGCAGTACTCGATCCTAACTCCTTTGTCAGGACTGTTCCCTGCAATAGCAGAAGCGAGTTCGTTTCGCAGCGCATCCGATGGGCATCCGATTCACTCTATTTCAGAGAGGCAAACCCGCTCTTCTTCTTTGTCATCGTCACAACATTTCTGGCAAACCTTTTTCCGGTGGTGTTTGTAATAGGACTCATTTTCGGTCTGGATTCACTGTCTCCACTCATAAAAGGCTTAGCCGTTAAATTCTTTGCTGAAGGATTCATGATGGCCAAAGCCACACGCCTGTTCAACAATCGCGATTTGAGAAAAGCATTCGTCTCGTGGTTCCTGTTTCAGATACCTTATATTGTTTACATGGGCCTCACCACACTTACCGGTAAATCGACAACATGGGGAGGCCGCCAATCATGAAAATATTCTACCGGTGGCTCTTGGTGGGCTTGGCGGTGGTTCTGTTACAGGCTGATGAAAAGGAAGAAAAACTCCATTATTCCGTCACTTTATTGAAAATTCCGTGCGTCGATGTGACCATGGTGAATAAAACGGTTGAGCAAAACCAAATGAGACTCGACTTCATTGCTAAGACCAAAAACATATTTGATTACTTCTTTGCCGTTGATAATCAGTATAACACATGGTACAACTCACAAACTTTCCAGATGACAAAATATGCGTCTACCATCAATCAACCTAACACGGACTATTCTTTTGAGCTGAGTTGGAATCCGGAGACGGGAAAATATTCCACATCTAAACAATCATATGGCCGCCCTGAAGGGAGCCACAATATCTTCTCTCTTCTCATGCGAGCACGCCAGTTACCGTGGAAAAAAATCGATACTCTCTGGTGGCCTGTGGAGCATGAAGGCAGACCGTATCAAGGGCGCTACCTCTGGGTCGATTCTACAGAAGTGTCTGTGGGATCTGAGAAGATTTCCGCTGATCACTACCGACTCGACTTGAAATCCGCTGATGGTGAGACCATGGAACTTCTTGAAGTATCAGATGTCTTTTCATGGGGGATTGTGCTAGACGGATGTGTTCGTCAACTGTGGATAGAGCAGAATGGTGACAGGAGGATTTTACGTGCTGAAGTGTCGGTGCGTGGACTTACACTGACAGCTGAGCTGAAAAGTGACTAACCAAAATTCAGAAAATAAAAAGTCCTTCCTTCGGGAATACGGACAGACCCTTCTGCTCTGGCTCGGCATTCTCGCTGGTATTGTTATTCTGCTCCAGTTTCATGTTGACAAAAAACTGATCGCCATTGTGACTATCACGCTTGGACTTTTCACGAAGGCATTCGCCGGACTGGGCATCATTATTTCCCTGATTCCCGTAGTTGGTCCCCTTATCGTTCATATTTTTACACTACCTTTCTTCTGGCTCATCAATGGCCTCGCCTCTATTGTCAGTATGGTCGCCATCCGGAAGGGCTATAACAGAGAAGTGCTCCGTTCCAGAGTGATGACCATTGCTCTCCTGGTTGGGATTCTGATCGGGTATATCTTGGGACATTTGCTTCCTATCCGCTGAAAACGGAACGTCCCGCCTGATATTATTATTTGATTAAGATTACTCTAAAAAAACCCCAGTCAGCGATCTGAGTAAGAAACTCGATAAATAGCACCTGCATGATCATCCGAAATCAAAAGGCTACCATCGGGTAGAGCCTCTACATCAACTGGACGGCCCCAAGGTTTATCCTTCTGAAGCCACCCTTCAGCAAAAATCTTGTAGCCTGTCACATCATTCCCGTCCAACTCCACAAACATGATACGGTAACCAAGAGGAACACTTCTGTTCCATGAACCGTGCTCAGCGATGAATATCTGATTCCTGTATTCCTTCGGAAACATTTTTCCTGTGTAAAAGCGCATTCCGATGGCAGCCACATGCGGAGCAAGTTTTCTCGCTGGTGCTTCATAGTCCGCACAGTCATGACCTGAACCAAATTCAGGATCCAATATTTCATCGCCGTGACAATAGGGAAAACCAAAGTGCTGACCCGGTTCGCTGGCCCTGTTTAATTCATCTGGCGGCAGGTCATCTCCGAGCCAGTCCCTGCCGTTATCCGTAAACCACAGGTCCCCCGTTACAGGGTGCCAGTCGAAACCTACACTGTTTCGGACGCCACGGGCATAAATCTTCATGTCACTCCCGTCCGGTTTCAGACTAGTGATGGATCCATACACCTCATTCTCTTCATCACAGATATTGCACGGTGCTCCCACCTGTACGTAGAGTCGACCATCAGGGCCGAAACGTAGGAACTTCCATCCATGGTGGCTATCTGATGGATAACCATCAAAGATTACCACTGGCTCCGGAGGATCGGCCAAATGTTTTTCAATATCATCAAATCGAAGAACACGATTTACCTCAGCCACATACAGATTACCATCTTTTACAGCAACGCCGTTGGGCATATTCAATCCTTCGGCAATGGTGTACACTTTCTCAGCAATATAATCTCCGTCTTCATCGCGAAGAGCATAAACGTAACCCCGGCGGCGCGTCCCCACAAACAAGGTCCCTTTATCACTGCGAATCATAGACCGTGCGTTGGGGACATTGTCTGCATAGACTTCGATTGAGAAGCCGTCGGGAAGCTTCAACGTGTGAAGCGGCAAACTTTTGGCACTGAGTCCATTAAGAAATGGAAAAAAGAACAAACCAACTATTACCATCGTAATCTGTTCAGATACAGTTCTGCGGAATCTATTCATCTTCATATTATGCCTCCGGTGAATTTGGGAAGATATAACTTCCCCACCTTCGATTCAATCTTCCTTTTGATCCAATTCTGCCGCCACACGTCTATATGCTTCACGGAAAGGGACACCCTCACTTGCCAAAGCATAGGCCTTTTGAGTAGTATACAAATCGTCTGTCATCGCACTTTCACATTTTGTTTTATTTACAGAAATCTCACTGACAACCAAAGCAACTACCCTTAAACTTTCAAGTGTAATTGAAATCCCTTTCATGGTAGGGCCTTTTGTTAACTGGAAATCTCGATGGAATCCAGTAGAAAGGTTACTAATCAGATCTCCTACCTCTCTTTCACATGATCTGACGGCATGATATTTAGCCCTCAATATTTCCAAAACGTCAGGATTCTTCTTTTGTGGCATGATAGAACTCCCTGTACACAATTCTTCCGGCAATTCAAAATATTCAAATTCTTCCATTGAAAAAAGAATGAGGTCGGAGGCCATTTTGTTGATATCAAACATGGTTTGACCCAACGCATGTAAGAGTGTCATCTCAAATTTGCCGCGGCTGATCTGCGCATAGATAGGGTTTTCCTGAACACGAGAGAAACCTAGCTCATCCGCTGTGAATTGGCGGTCGATCTCCATGGGAACACCATAACCCGCTGCTGTTCCAAGGGGTGATTGATCCATCAAATCCTCAGCTGTTTGCAACAGTTTTTTGTTGTCCTCTGCCGATTCAATAAATGCACCGCACCAGAGCGCCACCGATGACGGCATGGCCTTACGCATATGTGTATAGCCCGGCATAAGGATATCTCCATCCCGTTCAGCGAGTTGCTCTAAAGCTCTGATCCATCCATTCACGACATCATCACACTCTTTAATTTTGTCCTTGTAATAAAGGCGAAGCATGGTAAGTACCTGATCGTTACGGGAGCGGGCTGTGTGAATCTTTTCGCCTAATTCTCCCAGTTCCTCAGCGAGGTGGTTCTCAATGGCAGTGTGACAATCTTCTTGTTCCACCTTAATCTCAAAATTGCCACTTTCTATTATTTGCTGAAGAGATGAAACAAGTTGATCCACTTCCTCATTAGTAAGAATTCCGATCTCCCCAAGCATTTTTGCGTGAGCAATGGAACCCAGACAATCATACTTAACAAGCTCACCATCAAGCAGATAATCATCTCCCACAGTGAACAACTCAACCTGTTTGTTCAACTCACTCTTTTTCTGCCACAGTTTTCCCATCATTTGCCTCCCTTTCTCCATTCAAACGGTTTACTCTTTTTTATCACGAGGTTATGAGCCTTTAAACGTATGGCGTGGATATTGATGAAACCTTTTGAATCCACAGCATCAAAGCCTCCTTCCACTTCCATGCTTGAAAACTCCTGATCATACAGTGAGGTGGGCGATTCACGGCCTATGGTTGTGACATTCCCTTTGAAGAGAGAAAGTGTCACATTACCGTCAATTGCTTCCTGACTTTTTTTGAATGCGCTCATGATGAAGTCCATTTCAGGTGAAAACCAGAGACCATTATAAATAAGCTCACTGAATTTTGGAATGAGCATATCCCGAAGATGCATCACCTCCTTGTCCATGGCAATTCCCTCCAAGTCACGGTGGGCTGCCCAGAGAATTGTGCCGGCCGGCGTTTCATAAATTCCTCTTGATTTTATTCCTATAAATCTGTTCTCCACCATATCGAGCCGGCCGATTCCGTGCTGGCTCCCCAATGCATTAAGATAAATGAATAGTTCAAGAGGATCACTTTTTTCACTTTCGTCATTCCAGTTTACAACCTTTACAGGAAACCCATTTTCAAAAGAGATCTCAATAACTGTTTCAGTATTAGGCGTCTCTTCTAATGCAGCGGTGTGACTGAAAACGGATTCGTCTGGCCTTATAGTCGGATCCTCCAACTGGCCTGCTTCATGACTGATATGCATGAGATTTTCATCTTCACTATACGGCCTCTTCTTTGATGCAGTTACAGGGATCCCCCACTCCTCGGCATAGTCTAACAGATCCTGTCTCCCTTTGAACTGATCCAAAAATTCAGGATCTTTCCATGGCGAGATCACCTTAATATCAGGGTTGAGAGCGTAATATGTCAGTTCAAACCGTACTTGGTCATTCCCCTTTCCTGTGGAACCGTGACTGACAGATGAAGCGTCTGTCTCAGCGGCGATCTCAATCTGTTTCTTCGCCAGAACAGGGCGGGCCAGTGCAGTGCCCAAAAGATAACGACCTTCATACAGGGCATTCCCCCGAAGAGCAGGAAAAATAAAGTCTGTAACGAAATTTCGTCTCAGATCTACCGTATGCACATCCACTGCTCCTGTTTTGTAAGCCTTTTGCTCTATATCTTCAAAATTTTCCTTCTGACCTACATTCCCAATGAAGCAGACAACATCAAATCCCTTGTTGATAAGCCATTTCAAAATGACCGATGTATCTAATCCTCCACTGTAGGCAAGCACCACTTTTTTGTGACTCTTCATTCTTAGAACTCCTTTCACACATCATGTAATAAAAAAACCCCCGGAGTAACCGGGGGTTTTAATTTTCTGTTTGGTTAATACAGTCTACAAAATACCGCCGATACTCCTCATAGGTTTAAGAAGTGATCTACGTCGGAATCGTCGGCTTGTTTTCATCATGACCATAGCGAAGCTAGTGTCTTTTCCTTCCCAAACCAAACAATTTCATCAACTGTTTATTTGCCATGAATTTCCTGAAGCGGTCTTACTTCATTTCTGTTATTTGACCTAATGGCCCGAACAGCGGCCTGGGCTCCGGAAAGTGTGGTGACAACGGGGATTTTTGCCTGGATAGCAGCCCGGCCGATGGCATATTCGTCATAACGGGACTGAGCACCTAGTGGTGTATTTATCACCAGCTGGATTTCACCATTTTTGATACCGTCTACCGCGTTGGGTCGTCCTTCACCTACTTTAAATATCTTTTCAGTACTGATTCCGTTTCTCCGGCAAGTTTGAGCTGTTCCTTCCGTGGCCACCACTTCAAATCCAAGCTCAGCCAGGTCACGAACAATGGGAAGCACTTTCATCTTATCATTGTCATTTACGGAGACAAACGCCTTTCCGGAAGTGGGGAGCGACTGACCATCACCCGTGATCGCTTTGGCAAAAGCATCCCCAAAACGAGGGGCTACACCCATCACCTCTCCAGTGGACTTCATCTCAGGGCCTAAAAACACATTTTCTTCTGGAAACTTATTAAAAGGAAAGACAGGTTTCTTTACGGCAATATGGCCGTTGGTGGAAAATTCTGAAAGTTTATAGTCCGAAAGTGTCTTCCCCAGAGCAATACCGGTAGCAATCTTAGCCAAAGGAACATCCGTCGCTTTGCTGACGAACGGCACCGTCCTGCTGGCTCTGGGGTTTGCCTCCAGTACATAAACAGTTCCACCCTTTTCGGCAAACTGAATGTTGATCAAACCTTGAACTCCAAGTTCCAAGGTGATCTGCCTAGTATACTCCTCAATTTTATTCAAACCACTGTCAGTGAGCCAGTATGGCGGAAGCACGCATGATGAATCTCCACTGTGGATGCCCGCCTCCTCGATGTGCTGCATAACACCGGCTATATAAACCTGTTTTCCGTCAGAGAGAGCATCCACATCAAATTCGAAGGCATCCTCCAGGAACGAATCGATGAGGATGGGATGTTCAGGTGAAACGTCAGCCGCTTTGCGAACATAGTCCAGGAGTTGTTGATCGTTATAGACGATCTCCATAGCCCGGCCACCCAGTACATAAGACGGACGGACAAGAACAGGATAACCAATTTTGGTAGTGACATTTACTGCTTCTTCCTCTGAGAGTGCCGTACCGTATTCCGGCTTAGGAATGTTGAGCTTATCAAGAATGGCACCAAACTTTTTCCTATCTTCAGCAAGATCAATGGCATTCGGAGAGGTGCCCAATATCGGTGCTCCGGCATTCATGAGATGCTGGGCGATATTCAATGGTGTCTGTCCCCCAAACTGGACCAAAACACCGTTCGGCTGTTCAAGATCAACAATATTCATCACATCTTCAAATGTTACCGGCTCGAAATAGAGACGATCCGTTATATCAAAATCTGTGGAAACTGTTTCGGGATTACAGTTTACCATAATGGCCTTCCACCCCAATTCCTTTGCGGCGAAAACCGCCTGCACACAACAATAGTCGAACTCAATCCCCTGCCCGATACGGTTAGGACCGCCTCCAAGAATAATCACTTTCTTTCCTTTAAGAGGTTTCACTTCATTTTCTTCTTCGTAGGTAGAGTAACAGTAAGGAGTCTCTGCTTCAAATTCGGCAGCACAAGTATCTACAACTTTATAAGTCGGCGTGATGCCGGCTTTTTTTCTGGCGGTCCTGATCTCTTCCTCATTTTTCTCCAGCATCCTGCCGATCTGGCGGTCCGAAAATCCTTCCTGTTTCAACTGTTTGAGCGAATCATTGTCTCCTTTTTCACAGAAATGACTCATGACAACCTTCTCAATTTGCCTCAAAAACCAGGGGTCGATCTTTGTTACCCGATGAAGTTCATCTACAGTCTCATCCTCTAATAAAGCCTGTCTGATTTTCAGCAGACGAAAGGCGGTTGCAAATCTCAGCTTTGTCATATCCAGTGGTCGTTTACCGGGTTTTGGCTCCAATCCGTCCAAGCCAGTCTCCAGAGAACGGAACGCTTTCTGCAGGGATTCTCTGAAAGTCCGACCGATTGCCATGGCCTCGCCCACCGACTGCATCTGCACACCAAGATGCCCACTGGCGGAAGGGAATTTCTCAAAATCCCACCGAGGTACTTTTGTCACCACATAATCGATGGTGGGCTCAAAAGCCGCCAGAGTTTTACCTGTGATATCGTTAGGAAGCTCATCGAGTGTATAGCCTACAGCAAGTTTGGCTGCCACCTTGGCAATAGGAAAACCCGTCGCTTTGGATGCCAGCGCTGAGGAACGAGAAACTCTGGGATTCATTTCAATAATGACCATGCGCCCGGTGCCTGGATCTACCGCAAACTGGATATTAGAACCACCCGTATCAACACCTATTGCCCGGATGCAATCAATGGACCAATCTCGCATTTTCTGATACTCTACGTCAGTGAGTGTCTGGGCCGGCGCAACGGTGATGGAATCTCCGGTATGGACACCCATGGGATCGACATTCTCGATAGAACAGATAATGATCACATTATCCTTTCGGTCGCGTATGACCTCCAGTTCAAACTCTTTCCATCCGAGGAGGGACTCTTCGATGAGTACTTCAGTGATGGGGCTTGATTCCAGCCCCTTATCAGCAAGTTCCAGGAATTCCTCGTTGTTATAGGCCGTAGCACCGCCTGTTCCCCCCAGTGTAAAGGAAGGACGGATGATCACGGGGAAATCCATTTCTTCAACGATCTTTTTCGCTTCATCCATTGATCGGGCGAAGCCCCCTTTAGGAATATCGATACCCACACCTTCCATGGCCTCTTTGAATTTCTCTCTGTCCTCGGCCCGTTGAATAGCATCAATGTCCGCACCGATAAGCTCCACACCGTGTTTATCCACTACTCCTGCTTCCTTAAGATCAACTGTCAAATTCAGTGCTGTTTGACCTCCCACCGTTGGCAGGAGTGCATCAGGTTTCTCTTTTTCAATAATGGCTGTAACTGACTTTACCGTCAGCGGTTCGATATAGGTTGCGTCCGCCATATCCGGATCAGTCATGATCGTTGCGGGGTTGGAATTCACCAGGATAATGCGATACCCTTCCTCCTTCAGTGCCTTACACGCTTGTGTTCCAGAGTAATCGAATTCACACGCCTGGCCGATGACGATAGGACCGGCGCCAATAATCAGGATGGAATCGATGTCAGTTCGTTTAGGCATTATCCATCATCTCAACAAACTGTTGAAACAGGTAACGACTGTCGTGAGGTCCCGGCCCCGCTTCCGGATGGTATTGGACGCAAAAAGCCGGGATATCTTTACACCTGAAACCTTCCACAGTATCATCGTTGAGATTCCAGTGTGTAATCTCTGAATTGCCGGGAAGAGAATCAGGATCAACAGCGAAACCGTGATTGTGGCTGGTGATTTCAACTTCAGAGGTTTCAACGTTCTTAACAGGGTGATTAATGCCGCGATGCCCAAACTTCAGTTTATAGGTGGAGCCTCCCACTGCCAATGATAACAACTGGTGACCCAGACAGATGCCAAAGACAGGTTTTTTCCCCAACAATTCTTTGATGGTTGCTATACCGTAAGTGACCGCCGAAGGATCTCCTGGACCGTTAGAGAGAAAGATGCCGTCAGGTTTCAGTGCCAGTATATCATCAGCTGACGTTGTTGCCGATACCACGGTTACGTCACAGTCGTGGCTGTTTAAGAGCCTGAGTATATTATACTTGATTCCGAAGTCCATCGCCACGACCCTGTGGGAAGATGCATTCCCGTTCCAATGGTAGGATTTTTCACAGGTCACATTGGGTACCAGATCCAGTCCGGCCATGGATGGGACGTTCTTGAGTCTTTTCTTTAGTGAAGTTTCATCAAGATCAGTTGAACTGATAATACCGTTCATAGCACCACAATCCCTTAAGTGTCGGGTGAGTGCTCGGGTATCAATCCCCTGGATGCCAACAATATCAACACTACGAAGATATTCACCCAATGACTGGTCTGAACGATAATTTGATGGTACTTCCGTCTCTTCTTTCACTACGAATCCGGCAACCTGAATTTTATTCGATTCAACATCATCCCGGTTGACACCGTAGTTGCCTATGTGAGGATAGGTCATGGTAACAATCTGACCGCAATAGGAAGGGTCAGTGAGAATTTCCTGATAGCCGGTCATCCCTGTGTTGAAGCACACTTCGCCCGTGGTCTCCCCTTCGGCTCCGAATGAATATCCCCGGAACAGACGACCATCCTCCAGCATGAGCAGAGCGGCACTGTTGTTCATTGAAGATCTACCATGATTACAACCGAGAAATATTTTGACCACATAAAAAAAGAGCCCCGATAATGGGGCTCATAGTTGAAAAATACATTCAACACGGTTTAATTTACCATTTTAAAAGGACAGGCTTTGATTATTAAAAGGCGAATCTGCCTCACACTTCGTCCGTTATGTTCATTGTTAACTCGTTCACTCCAAACCGCTTAAATTTGGATTAGGAATTTACCCTTGCACTTAGAGGTCGACAACCGAAAAGCTGAAGAGAAAATGAATATTTTAGTCCTTCATGGTCCCAATATGAACCTCATTGGCGTCCGTGCATCTTCTATAGGTGAGAACATCACACTGGACAAAATCAACACAGCTCTCCGACGTGAAGCACGTCAAAAAAAGGTGACGCTAAAAATTCTCCAAACTGACGATATGTCTAAAGCTATGATCTTTATAAAGCAAAAAAGAAAATGGGCAGACGGATGCCTCATTGCACCCGGAGCTTGGGCTCGGAACGGTTTTGATCTTCTCGATACAATACAACTGTGCCAGATTCCTACTGTGGAGGTTCATTTCAGTTCAGACTACGATCCGTCGAACTTCGCTGCCTTATCCATCATTTCAGATTCGTGCCTCTCAACAGAGGCGGGACCACCCATGGAAGCTTACACCAAGGTGCTGGATTTCCTTACAGCACATATAGGAAACAATTAAACTCCTTTCTTCAAAAAAGTTCATTCTGATCCTCCTGGGGCTGTGGGTAGGGTGTGCCCCAACAGTGCCCTCCCCGGAGGCTAGTAAACAACCACTCGAAGTGACCGTTTACCGGTCAACGGAAGATGATACGGTCCTATTCCGTATCCCCTTCGGTACGGACATGAATGATAATCTCCTGACAAACGCCTTAAAAGAAGCGGCGAAAGATATTGATTATTCAAGATTCCTAATGGAGATCAAATATGATTCAGCTATGGATCAGATAGGTGCCCATTTTTCAAAAGAAAAAAATCTCCCTTACCGGCCTATTTCGTTAACATCTGACGAATCAGCCATAAATCTCACTTTTGTCCTTGATAGAGACAGGATTGTCGCTTATGTAACCAGCCTGACTACAAATGCCAACATAGTTTCCTTCACGCCTGTTGGCACTGTCAATCCGGAAATGAGGATAGAGGACAGTTTTGACTATTTGTCTGACAATATGCTTCTGATGCCCTGCCCCGGAATAGTCACCCCAAAATGGTCAAACCTCTTACCTAACGCTCCTCGTGCATATCGAAGCGGAACGCACCGCGGCATTGATTTCCCCTCACAATACGGATCAGAAATCCAAAGTGTGGCAAATGGTGTCGTCATTCGTGCTGACAGAGACTACATGGAAGTGACAAACCAATTCAGAGAATCCCTTCTAAAAAAAGCCGGGGAAATAGGTAGAACACCATCAGATGTGTTTGAACATATCCTCTTTGGTCGAGCGGTGTTTATTGATCACGGCCTTGATCTGGTTGAAGGGAAACGACTTGTTTCAATCTACGCCCACATGTCTGAGATAGCCGACGGCATTGTGGTGGGCGCCAAAGTGGCGCGGGGTGAAACGCTGGGTAAAGTGGGCAACAGCGGTACCAGCGATGGTGCCAAGGGTAACCGAGAAAGTGCTCACCTCCACTTCGAATTGATTATTCAGGATAAGACCGGGGAGCGATATATGGGGCAAGGATTGCCAGATAGAGAGCTTAAGAAGTTGCTGAATCGATTATTTGTCTCAGAATAAAATTATTCTTCCACAGACCGGACAATTTCTTTCTTAATCTCCTCTTTCGATTTTCTTCTATCGTATTTCTTTTCGGTCTCTTCAACTTTTTCTGAAGGAACGGGGTGGGTCGAATGTCTCAAAGATTTCTTAAATGAAGGAGAAGTGGTGCTTTTTGACTTGTGTTTATTTTGTTTTCTTTTTTTTGCCATAAGTCTGATATACTAAAATATCAGTAAGCTTTAGCGCCTACCCCTTCGCGAGTCCGCGGATCAGCTGCACCAACGTAAGCCTGATGTTTTTCACTCCAAGCGATAGCTCTGACCGTACCCAGGCCGCCCCAGTCCATAACTTTATAACCTCTATCAGTCATGGCATCTTTATGTTCTTCTGGCATGTGAGATTCCACAAAAAGTACTTCAGGTCGGTACTGGTGGTGGAATCGCGGTAGGGATAGAGCCGCTCCAACAGATAGATCGAAATCCAAAACACCCAGTATTGTGTGCAGAACAGCTGTAATAATTCTGGGGCCACCAGCGCCACCAAGAATCATTACAGGTTTCCCCTCTTTAACTACAATGGTAGGAGACATACTGGAAAGAGGCCGCTTACCAGCAGCAACAGAATTGGCTTCAGCTCCGATCAGTCCAAAGGCATTGGGTACGCCTGGTTGAGCACTGAAATCATCCATTTCGGAGTTGAGAGCCACCCCCGTCCCGGGAACTGTTACCTGGGCACCGTAAGTGAGGTTTACAGTATGATTGATGGCCACAGCGTTACCCCATTTATCTATGACAGCAAAATTGGTGGTATGCCCTTCACCATAGGCCAATGAGTATTTTTCATCCCGAGGGTCGACTGAGGTAACAGCCTTCACTTCATTTACGAGCGACTGGGCATAATCTTTACTTATAAGTCGGTCAATAGGAACTGGATGGAAGTCAGCATCACCAAGATGTTCAGCACGATCTCTGAACGCTTTGTCCATAAACTTTGCAACCAGGAAAACACTTTCTTCATCCCATTCAGACTTCTCATCCAGAGCACCGGAAGCTTCAATCATGTTCAAGATTTGAACCACATGGATCCCTCCGGAACTGGGTGGTCCCATGCCGAAAACCTCATAATCTTTGTATGTACCATGGATGGGTTTCCTCTCTACAACCCTGTAGTTTGCCATATCTTCTTTGGTTATGAGACCACTATTCTTTTGCATGAACTGATCCACCTGTTCGGCAAAATCACCTTTATAAAAATAGTCTAGACCATTTTCACCAAATTTGTCATAGGTATCAGCCAGAAGCGGTTGTTTAAAAATTTGTTCTATCCCAAGCTCCGATCCGTCAGCGTTAAAATAGACCTCAGCTGATCCTGGATCTTTCTTAAGATTTTTCACCGCGCCTTGATACCTGTTGATATAGGCCTCATCTAGAATAAAACCGTCTCGGGCAATGGCTGTGGCTGGTTTGATCACTTCTTTCAAGGACATTGTCCCGGCAAGTTCAAGTGCTTTCAGATAAGCTGCTGGCACACCAGGGACACCCACTGCCAGTGGGCCGCGTCTGCTCAGTTTGGAATCAACTTTTCCATTTTTGATATACATATCACGATGGGCTCGTGAGGGTGCCATTTCTCGGCCGTCCAGTGTGTGCACTGTGCCGTCAGCAAGATGGATAACAATGAACGCGCCGCCACCCAGACCGCAGTTCGCCTGATCAACAACACCAAGAGCCAGACCTGTTGCAATGGCTGCATCAACGGCATTGCCACCAGCTTTTAGAATATTGATTCCAACTTCAGAGGCGAGAGGGTGAACAGACGACACAACGCCATTCTTTCCAACAGCCTCCTCTGTTTTCCTCCCAGGGATCCCCTCAAAGGGAAAAAAACTAAAACCAACCTTAGCACAACTATTAATCAGTAGGAGCGATAAGAATAAACTATAATGAACTTTTTTCAATTGCATGGATTCCTCACAAATGTTCTAATAAATGATCGCATTAAGAAGTCGATTTGTCAACATGATGTTAACTTACAATGACACTTTTGGATTAAACACCACTAAAGATTGAACAGCTTTGTCACCTTCAGTACCACGGCCTGATCAATTGACTCACCACTGTTAGCATATCTCCGATCCAGGTACACGAAGAAAAGATCGCTCAGCGGTGAATGGATCAGGTTAAAACGAAGGTTCGACACCATCTCATCGGAAACGGAATTATATTGAACATAGGCTGAGGAGTGAATAGCAGTTGTGTGGGAGTAATTGACACGCATTCCATACACATTGGCCGATACATTCCTATTATCGTAGGCAATATCATTGAAGCTGGAAGAAACCTGTGCAGTCAATCTATAGCCTATCCGACCGGCCAGGTTCAAAGAAACTGTTCTTTTCTTCCCAGCGAAATAAGTCCCACTATAAAGACGCAGGTAAGTAAAAAATGGAAGAGACGCATTGGAACGGAAAAAACCGATCACTTCACCAAAAGAGTAAGATCCTGCATCAACAGTAACATCTTCACCTATGGAAAAAGGGGTGTCTACTTTTTCAAATCTGCTCACAGCCTTTACTCCCAGAGTACCGCCGTCACGGAGATGAAAATCTAAGGCGGCTGAACCGGTTCTGGTTACCATCATAGAATTCAGATCGGTCACATAGTGGATCTCACTGTAAGGATTCAATTTATAGAACCATTTCGTCTCCACGGGTGGGTGAGCACCCAAAGTTGCGTAACCGTGACGGATCCCTTTCCTCTTAATGAATCCAACCCCGGGATTGAACTGGTCACCAACCTCTTTATAAAAAGCTGAAACATCCCACAACCCATCGCGCCAACCGGCGGAGACGCGACCGGCAAAGTTATCTTCAGTAACGCCCGGTTCGGCCGTTCCGGCCAGGTAAGAATTGACGACTAAGTTCCTGAAAAACCTGAAGTTGGCATCCAGGCCATAACTCCTCTCATAGGTGTCATTGAGGCTCGGCGTTTGCCTTTGGATGACCATGGCACCAATATCTGAGTTCCCTTCCATGGTTCGTCTCAAACGGAACACATTAAAGTCTTCCGCCGGATTGTCAGTCATAGCATCCGTTCGGATAGCTAGAACGCCCAATTCGTAATCCTTCAGCCGCCCGGTGAGGCGGCCTCCTCCTATGATAGGTACGGGCAAACCACCTTCCAATCCAATTCGTCTAGAATGGAATAACGTGAATTCTCTCAGAGAGGAACCCATGCGGTAATTCCTTTCTGTCACATCCCCAAAAGTGAAAGCGCCGGCATTCTCTATGAAAAAATCACGCTTTTCCGGGAAAAAAAGGGGAAATCGATCAAGGTTAATCTGAAGCCTGTCTGCTTCTACCTGAGAAAAATCAGTGTTAGCTGTTAGATCTAATGTAAGGCTTGGTGTAACTCCCCATTTGATGTCTGCTCCGCCATCATTTGATACAGAAGAACTCCCTTCTGAGGAACCTACTGAAGCGAATGGTTTGATGGTCAGGTTACGTCCCGACTCTATACCTTCAATGCCAAGCAACGTACCCGCCTTAGACATTTTATGGATTCGTCCGCGTCTAGGTAGCGGAGCCCAGTAAGAATCCTCGTTTTTCCTTCGGACTCGCCTGAGGAAGTTTAAACCCCATTTCTGTTCTTTCAAGGTGGGGTCGAAACGGAGAGTAGAAAAGGGGATTGCCAATTCAATATTCCACCCTTCCTCATGATGAAAAGTTTTTACATCAATAATACCTTCCCACGCCAGGTTTGGATTGCGACTATCGTTGAAAACCTGACCATCTTTGATGGCACCCATGGGATTGAATAGAAACATGAAGGCATTACTTCGGTCGAAGAAAGTGTCCAAAGTCAAAGCAAACACATCACTGTTGTGTGTCTCAAAATCTTGAACGAGACTCTCAACAACAAGTTTATTGGGCTCTGAATCGTAGCAGACGGCACCAACGTAAAGATGGTTGTCATCATAAAGCAATCTGACAACCGTCGGTTCAGTGGCGGGGTATCCTTCCTGAAGTTTGGCCTGAATAAATCCATCAATGACTTCGGCGCTCTCCCACTCAATTTCATCTAATAAGCCATCGATGATTATTTTCCCCGTTGTGGATGTGGCGTAGGCCACAGGGCGGGGCGTAGCATCTGGATCAATGGGATAGACAGGTTCATCATCATCTTTTCCCCATACAGATGACAAAATCCCAACCAGAAGCACAATATAAATTTTGTAGCGTAGCAGTGTCTTAACTCTCCCGCTCACTTAGCTAACTCTCTGTGAGACCGAGTTACTATCGGGTGAGGCCTACCTGTTCCAGCTACTCAGAAACGGTGGGATACGCATCCAATCCACTCAAAAGAAGCGAATTAAACAGCAGCTTGTAGGTCCCTCTCGGCTGACCGCGAAATTGCGGGCGGAATCCGATGAGGACCACATCGCCTTCACCCAACTTCACACGGACTGCAGCGGCTTTATCTCCAATGTGAGATTTTTCACCAAGGGCCCAGCCACTCATAAGTATTTCTTCCTTATCGTAACTGGCAACAACTTCCACAGGCGGTTTCGGCGCCACTTTTGTATCCTCACGACCACCTTCACCTTTCCTGCTCAATTTCACTTCACTAAAGGCACGGCTACGAACAAAATAAGCTGCTGCTTGGTCCTGCATACCTGCAGCCAGAGGATGTCCCTGTTTAAGATGAATCCGGACCAGTGAACCGGGGATGAAGAATTTCTGAGGAGACACTCCTGAAACAACATTCTTCACAGGTAAGCCAAACTGTTCAATAGCAAAGTCAGAGGCACCATCCAGCATGACAAGTGTTCCACCGCTTTCTACATACTTTTTGAGAGCGGCGGCTCCTTCCACACCCATACCACCCACATACTCTTCCGGCATGGTGTTCATGGCATGTCCGTTCAGGATACGGTTAGGCGCCTGATCGGGAATAACAATTGCACTGTAATCATTCAGTTGACCTCCCCTGATATCGGCATCGTGGAGTGTGTCCATAGAAAATTCATAATTTTCCAACAGCCAGCGGGTCCACCCTTCGTCCATATTCGAAACCCACGATTTGTAAAGACCAACCTTAAAGGGTTTGGCGGCAACCAGTTTACCTGCCGGTTTTTTTGACAGTCTGGTGAAACTGACACCCAGTTCTTTAACCAAAGAATTAACTGCGGAATCAGTCTCTTTACCGGACGATTCCACAACAATGGCCCCTTTGCCAAATTCAGCTGATTTGACTTTAAACGAACCGTCGCTGTAATGAACCTTGGCTCCCGCATCCAGAAGACGGTTAACGGCGAGAAACGACGCATTAGTCTTATTGGACAAAGCATAGCCATAGTTCCCTTTCCCCGAAACTGTTCCTGCTTTATGAGCAATTTCAATATCAGTCACTTCTTCAGCTTTTACTTTGAACGAAGCATCAACCCGATCAACCGTAACACCCATCTGCATGGGAAGCGTCCAGCCGGCAAGATCGTAAGGGACCTGCGGTGTTCCGTCCGGGCTCCGCCTGTCAGGATATTCCTGAGGTTCCATCATATCCATAACCATGGGACGATAGGCCTGTGCCGCATAGACGACGTAGGACCCTTTTCCGTATTTCTTACTACCTACTGTGAAGTTACCTGTAGCCTGATGAACCTCAATTCCGGTCCGACGAAGGTGAGTAACCAGATTCGTCGCTTCTACACCGTCCCACTGCTCAGTGGGAATGACATAGGCATAGGGTCCGCCCGCCGCCTCTCCACTTTCGATGGCGTCTCTACCCATGGTATATATATTCATTAACCATTTTTCTCTGAGGTCAGCCGAAATGTTCATAACAGCCATAGAGGCTGTAAGCATGTAATCAACCGCATCCCTGAAATGAGATTCCCCTGCTTCCCACGGTAGGGGAAGGAAAATATCTGTTCCATCATTAGACATGCGGTTGGCTCTGCGAGAGCCGATAGCTTTTGGTATGGAGTCTGGATCGTAGAACCGTGGCGTAGGTGTCGCATGACTGGTTTCAGTAAGGATACCAATCTGATTGTGAAAATAAGGAGCAGTCCGCATGCCGCCATTCCACCACATGCTGTATTGAAAATCGGATACAACACCGCCCATCTTCTTCATGGCAAAACGATTACCCATAGCCGTGCCAACCAAACTGACACCGGTTGTTACACCCGGATGGATGTTCGGGTTAACAGGATCAGAAAACGGAGGAAGAAATATCCTCGCCCATGATGGCCCCGTCTGGTGATGATTGTAAATGATTTGGGGATACCATTCATTATAAATGACCCGAGAGCAAGCTTGCGATTCGGGCATATTGTTCATGAACCAGTCCCGGTTGTTGTCATGCCCTACGTAATGGTGATAAAGCCAAGGCGGTCCGGTGGTTTCAAACGGTGTGCCAAGATTCCGACGATACCAGTCCACCACAATATCCATCCCATCTGGATTTATTACAGGCATCAGAAGAAGAATAACATTTTCACGGATCTTTTTCATCTCATCAGACTCTTCAGTGGCCACGCGATAGGCAAGTTCTGATGTCATTTGCCCGTGAGCCCGCTCGGTGGCGTGCATTCCGCCATCGATCCAAAGTATTGATTTCCCTTCTTTCACCAGTTTTTTCGCTTCGTCTTCACTCACCCTGGCACGAGCCAGCTTTGCGCTGATGGACTTCCACTTATCTAATTGTTTCAAATTCTCAGGCGTTGAGATGAATAACAAAATCATGGGTCTTCCTAGGGCGGACTTTCCGATCTCGGTTAGTTGAACTCTATCCGAAGCATCAGCCAGTTTCTTGTAATAGTCCACCATCTGACTGTGGTCAGCAAGTTTGTAGTCATCGCCAATACGAAAGCCGAAAACATCCTGTGGGCTGGGGACTTTCTGAGAATATCCTACTGAAAGAATAATAACTGCTGAAAGAAAATAATAGGTCCATTTACGATTCATTATGATCTCCTTTACTTAATAAAAAAGGGGCGACAAATTAGTGCCACCCCTTTTCCAACTTCAATTAACTCTAAAAGTTAGTACGGACGACCATCCGAGGCTGTCACATTCGGATTGGTATCAATCTCACTTTGCCCGATGGGAAATGACAGATAGGCTGGTGTATAAGCACTTCCTTCCCAGTTAGTGGTCTCATATTCATGATAACTACCCGCGGCCGAAGCGTCCTTCCACCTGCGCATATCACCCAAACGTCTAGCTTCAAGCCACAATTCGATGCCACGCTCTCTTTTCAACATAGTCCACCCTTCAGCAGCCGTTGTAGCTGTAACAGCATCCTGACCGGCTAGGGTACGAACAGCATTGATGTTTGTCAGTGCGTCATCCACAGAACCGTTATTAAGTGCATTCTCAGCTTTGATGAGATACATCTCCTGTGAGCTTGAGAGGCGGATTGGGGATGTCCGTTTATCGTGTTTTTGCTGCGGCAGCCACGGGATGATTTTACCATTCACCGTAGCATCACCTGATTCAATCTGATAGGTGGTGCCATCTAGATCTGTCCAGTCAGGGCCACCATCTTTTTCAGTAAATATAAAGCCTACTCTGGAATCCCCCATCTCCTGAGAATATTCTTCATAGGCGGTATGCCAGACAGTGTTGGCCCTGTAGGGACCATCACCGCTACTTGCGTAATAGATTCTATTGTACACATCAATACCATATCCATCATAGTAGGGCATTTCATACTTAAAATTATCCCCACCAGCACTTAGAACAGCATCCGCATCAGATACAGCTGCTGACCAGTCACCTTTCCAGACCTTTACAGACGCTCTTCCTGCTTGCGCAGCGGTAGCAAGATCAGTCTCGCCTGCAGCCTTGGCTACAGTGATTGCTTCGTTAAAATTGTCCAAAGCTCGGTCAAAATAGGTACTTCCATCCTGGGCTGATTCACCGTCAATAACGGCACAACAAAAGTTTTCTCCCAAAAGACGGTTGGCATATCCTGCATACAGTAATATCTGGGCGTAATTGGCATTGGATGAATAATCATCATATACTTCTTCTTTCATCCTCGCTGCGCCACTTTCAGCCATCCATCTTGCACGCTGAGACGTATTCCAATGGGTACTGGTCTCATTTGCATCAAGATATCCTTCTTGTGTTCTTAATGAAATGCCAAAGCTACCTATTGAACCAGAGGGGGTTACTTCCCTTGATATAGCACCCCCAGTATAGGAGATCCAGTTCATGGCCGATGAAAGTGCGCGACCGGCACCATTCACGACACCAACTTGCGCCTCCTCCGTTACAAGAAATGAATCCTGAACGGGGCCTGGATTGGTAACTTCTAAATCGCAGGCGACAAATGTCAAAGCAAGAACAATTAAAGTCAGTTTTTTCATCATTTTCTCCTTCTCCATGATAACCACTTAGAAAGTCACCCTGAGGCTCAGGGTGTAGCTTCCGGTTGGAGGAATATGTTCCGAGATAGAACGTGACTGGTGATAGTACGCTGTACTACCGCCAGTAACTCGGCCACCACCTGCAACCATTTCCGGATCGAACAGCGGAAAATCTTCATTTAACCAGCGGTAGGCATTCCTCGCTGAAAACTTCAGCGTCATTGAATTAATATTGTTGAATTGAACAGGAATGGGGACTGTCACAGTCAAATCCCTCATCTTAAAGAAATCCGCTGGATAAATAAAAATATTGCCAGAACCACCCACAGTACTTCGGGTGCACATGGCGCGCTCTCTGGCGGTCAGCTGATCAGTTGTACCTGCATTAACTAATTCATAAGCTGTACTACCACCTTTCACAATTTCATCACAAACTGTATAGGCACCACGACGAGCAACATTACTACTGGCTCCATCAGAAATGTAGTGTCCTCCCATATATTCACCCCTTGCGGAGACCCGAATACCCATGGGAAGAGTAACTTCAAGAAATCCAGCATACACATTTACTGGCAAATTGGGGCCAAACATATATCTGACGTCTGTTGACCCATTTTCATCTTTTGCGAAGTCTGGATCAGCCAAATCGTTGGGATTGAGGATTTTTCTCCCGATGATACCAGGGACTGACCCACCTTCCTTAATCCATCCACCACCACCAACACCGAATTCAGGGGAACCACCCAGACTGAGAACCTCACTGTTATTAGTGGCCAAAGTAAATCCTCCACTCAGACCAAAACTGCCGGTGCGCACTATGTCAGCCTGAACCGCCATCTCCATGCCGGAATTCTTTAGTTCACCTACATTTTCCAGCTGAGATCCAAGGAATCCGAGAGATGGTGTCTGCGTCACACTAAAGAGTGCGTCCGTCGTGGTTTGATCATAAGAGGTGAATTCCATTGTTACCTTGTCATTCAAAAAGGTTGCATCAAAACCAAACTCAATCTCAGTGGTTATCTCAGGTCCGAGAGATGAGTTACCAACATTTTCCGGAAAGAAAGCAACAGCCCCACCCCAGCCAACAGGATCCCAAGTTCTTACAGCATCAAAAGCGCCAGGAGCACGTCCGGACTGTCCCCATGCCACACGCAATTTCATAGCTCCGAAGAGGGGCGTCTGAGGCCAGAATGACTCATCGGAAATAATATAAGACGCGCTTACTTTAGGCAGTTGCTGGTAACCAGCTTCTTCTCCGAACGCGCTAAAGCCATCAATACGCATACCTAGGGTGAGAAAATACCTGTCTTTGAAGCCGATTAAAGCTTGCCCAAAGTATCCTGCATTAATGATCTTAGTTCGATATTCTCTGGCCTGCTGCGAAGCGCCGCCCGTAACTGTCGCGTCACCGGGTGGCAGGTTCTCAGCATGAGCGGTAATATGATGATCTCTAGATTCGGTTCTTTGGCCTCCAGCAGATACATCTAATGTGATGTCACCCATATCCAGATCATAACTGCCTATGTATTCACTATTTATAAGCTCTCCCGTCCAATCAAGATCAGCCAATATTCCATATGTTGCCCGTATGAAACCGTAAGGCCGGTAATTTCTATGATCGGCATGAGATCTATCATATCCCAGTTTGAACGTATTGGTAAAATTGGGTATCGGGCTCCAAATCATTTCACCACCAGTGGTGTACCGGGTGAACTCTGATGTAATGTCATATACCATCAATTGATCCAGCTCCTCTTTGAACATTGGATCTCCCCACTCCGTGCCAAAGTAACTGGCTCGTCCGCGGTAGGCATTCAAAGTCAATCCATGGGCATTGTTACCTTGGGGCGGATTCTGGGTGTGCGATTTCGAAACCATTGTGTTATAGTTAATCTGGAGATTTTTCGCAGGACTAAATCCAAAATTCCCTCTGAAGTTCAATCGATCATCCCGTGAATCAGGCAAAACACCGGTATTGTCAGACCAATTTGCAGAAAGAAAGTATCTCAGATCTGCGCCACCACCCGTAGTAGAGACGGAATAGTTTGCTTTACTACCATCTTTTACAAACGGACCCAAGCCAAAATAAGGTCTTTCCTCAGTACCAAATTCAGGTAAGAAGATTGTCCCCTGGTCTACTTGTACATTCCACTTTGCACCACTGACACCTGATGTTCCTTTTTTTGTGAAAATTTGAATTACACCTGCAGCTGCTTCTGTTCCATAAAGAGTAGTAGCGGCCGCACCTTTAATGACTTCAACTCGTTCTACATCGTTTGGATTAATATCGTTTAATGGGCTCGACAATGTATTATGGCCTCGGCCAGAGTACCCCGTGGGGGGAACATTTTTGGGGTATGAATCAGATCTTACACGAACACCATCAATATATACCAAGGGTGCATTGCTCATAGCCACACTTGAATTACCCCTCAGCCTTATAACGCCGCCAGCGCCAGAAGCCCCGGATGTGCCCTGAATATTGAGGCCCGGAATCCGCGCAGAAAGCATATCTTCAAGATTGGCCACAGGTTCATTCACTTCAGAAATGTTGATCGTCCCCACACTGTTACCAACCTCCCTTCTTCGAGCCTGACCAGCTGTGCCTGTAACAAAAACTTCATCAAGCATAAGCGGGCTACTTTCCAGAGCAAAATCAACATTCACCGTAGCTCCTGAAGAAACATCAACCATTTGAGAGGATGTTTCATAACCGATGTAGCCGGCAGTCACTTCATGTCGCCCCTCAGGGACCCTATCTATGGTATAGTTCCCATCAGCAGTGGATGATGCACCAATACCTAATACACCAATGAAAACATTCACTCCTGCCAGGGGGTCGCCGGTATCTGAGTCAGTTACGCGACCGGTAATTACACCCTGGGCGTAAAGGGTTTGAGTCATGACAAGAACTATTGTCATTGTGAACCAAAGAAGTAATGATCCGCCACTTCTATTTTCGTTTCGGATGATTTTAAGCATACTTAGCCACCTCTTATTTATTTATGAAAAAAGTAATAAAAAATACGGAGTCTTTATACGTCCCCACTCTTATTAACTTTACACAAACTCATACCATTGAGTCAAGATATATTGTTTAAGATGGTAACATTATTGATTAATTAACCGCCTTCTCTACTTGAAAGATCATCACCTTCATGATGGGTTTCCCAATAGTACTTAAATAGATTAAATGCTTCAAATATGATTATATACAATAAATATACAGGGAATTGGCTGACGCTCTTTCTCTTAAGCCTCATCACCGGATGTAGTGAGCCTTCCGGTGAACAGTTAACCAATATAGATAACAGTGATCCGGAATATATTGCCGGTGAAACCTATTACGGCCGCAACTCATACACGGAATACCGACCCGGGAATCTCCCTATCATCATAGGCACACCTCACGGCGGTTCTGAAAAACCTGAGGAAATACCCGACCGCACTTGGGGCACAACGGTGAAAGATACTTACACTCAAGAATTGGCTAGGATATTTGCTGATTCACTCAAAGCTATAACAGGCAAGCTCCCTCACTTGATTGTCTGCCGCCTCCATAGAACCAAACTTGATGCGAACCGGGACTTGGATGAAGCGGCACAGGGAAACGGCCATGCGGGTAGCGCTTGGACAGAATATCACGGTTACATTGAGTCAGCCAAAGATACCGTCTCAAAATATTTCCAGGGTGGTCTCTACATTGATATTCACGGCCAGAGCCGTCGGCCAAGAATTGAACTCGGATACTTGCTCGATTCTGAAGATTACGCGATTCCCGACTCGGCTCTAAACAGTGAGATTTATATCAACAAGAGCAGTTTGAAAGCATTAGCAGAATTTGCGACAGCAGACTTCGCAACCATTGTGCGAGGAGAAAATAGCATAGGAAGTATGTTGTTTGCTTACGACTACCCTGTTGTGCCATGTATTGAAATTTCAGATCCTGGAACAGAAGGCTACTTCCGTGGCGGCTACAGTACAATTCGCCACGGATCACGGGGCGGTGGTACCATAAGTGCTGTGCAGATAGAACTTTATAAAGAAGGTATCAGGGATACGGCAGAAAATAGAGCGAGATTCAGCGGTATCTATTCCCGTACAGTTGTTCTCTTCTTCAAAGAATACTACGAATTAGACCTGATGAGTTTATAATCAGATACCAGTATACAACCCTTCTTTAATTTCTTCAACCAGGTGAGTAGCTTTAGATAAGGCAACAAGAAAAAATATAATGGACTATCTGGAAAAACTGCATGATGCCGTATTAAACGGAGACCCCGCCACGGCAATCTCAATTACAGAGAAGGCCCTGGCAGAAAACATTGATCCTCATGTACTGATCAACGATTATATGGTTCGGGCCATGGACGAGGTAGGTAGAAGATTTGAGAAGTTTGAATACTTTATCCCTCAGTTACTCATGTCTGCCAAAGCGATGAAAGGTGCTATGGCTTTGATTAAGCCACTTCTTGTGGGTGATAGTGTCCAAGATATTTCTGTCTGCGCTATCACCGGTACAGTAAAGGGGGATGTCCATGATATAGGAAAAAATTTGCTGGGAGCACTTCTGGAGGGGGGGGGCTTTCGAGTTGTAGACCTAGGGACAAATGTGTCACCGGAACAATTCATTGAAGCTGTACAGAAACATGAGGCCAAGTTGGTATGTATGTCTGCCTTGCTAACCACCACCATGCCTGGGATGAAGACAACTATCGATGTATTTAAAGAAGCGGAAATTCGGGATCAAGTGATAATGCTGGTTGGTGGTGCCCCTGTTACACATCATTTTGCTGAGGAGATTGGTGCCGACGGTTATCGTGATAATGCCAGTGCAGGCGTCGTCTTAGCAAAAGAATTGCTTGGAATCAGAAAATAAATGCACCTTAAAATTATCAGTTGTGAAGTTTTCCAACAGGAATTATCCAATTGCCTTTCAAAAACAACCAATGAAGTGGAAATAGAATTTATATCTAAAGGAATTCATGACCTTCGTCAACACGAAATGAAAAAGAGAATTGTAAAATCTATTCGAAAAAATGATGACAAAGGATTTGACGCCATTCTTCTAGGATATGGTTTGTGCAATACTTGGGTCTATGGATTAAAGGCAGAAATCACCCCCTTGGTGATTCCTCGAAGTCATGATTGTATTGGGATACTAATGGGTAGCCATACTAAATATGAGAATTATTTTCATAATAATCCCGGAACGTACTTTCAATCTGTGGGCTGGATGGAAAACAGTTCCAACAGTAATTCAATCAAGAAACGTTCACTTAAAAAATTATACGGATTGGACATGACTGATAAAGAATTAATAACTCAGTTTGGAAAAGAAAATCTTCCTTATTTGAAAGCCAGATTGGATCAGACTCGGAATTACAAGAAAATTACCTTTATAGACACCCAGGTCGAAATGAGTAAGAAATTGTCAAAAGCTGCTCAAGAGAAAGCTGAAAGTAACGGTTGGGCCTTTGAAGAATTAGAAGGAAATACTCGACTCCTCCAACGCCTGGTGGATGGAGTCTGGAACAAGAACGAATTTTTGATTATAAAACCAGGTGAAAAGGTTAAACAGACCTATAAAGAAGACCTCATAGAGTCTGTTAAAGCCACACCATAATTAAATCATTTAATGAGGGAAAAAGTCAAGTTAACACTTTTACCTCTTAATCAATGCCATGAGGTCGAAAAAGGATCTCAACTCCATGATGAATTGTTTTCCTTCGGTGTGGAATTCCCTTGTGGAGGGCATGCCCGTTGCCGCGGTTGCCGTATACGTGTGCGAGAAGGAAATTTATCTATCACCGCACCCCAAAAAAGTATGCTGGATGATGACGAAATAAAAGCAGGCTGGCGCCTGGCCTGTCAAGGCGTTATATCCGAAGATCTCACTTTGGAAATAGATCAATGGAAAACAGATATTTTATCTGATAATACGGATTTTCAATTTTCATCCATGCCCGGTCTGGGTGTGGCCATCGACCTGGGAACTACAACTCTGGCATCTCAATTGGTAAACCGAGAGACCGGGGAGGTGATGGCCATAGAAACAGATATCAACCCTCAGGCCAAGTATGGTGGCGATATTATGAGCCGCATTGATTATGCATCCAGACTCAAAAAACAGAAAAATCTGCAATCGCTCATCCGTTCAAAACTGTATAACATGATCCAGGCCCTGCTTAAAAGTGCGGAAATTCAACCAACGGATATCCAGCGGATCGTAATCGCTGGAAATACGGTTATGCATAATATTTTTTGTGGCATTGATGTGGAGCCGCTCGGTTTTCATCCTTTTGAACCTATTTCAAACAATCTGAAAAATTATAAGGCATCTGATCTGAAATGGAATTTCAGCAATGATATGGATGTTGCATTCCTGCCGGGAGTGGGAAGTTTTATCGGGAGTGATATTTTGATGGGTGCATGGGTAAAAAATATGGCTGAGAGCGAAAAACTCAAAGTACTGGTCGATCTGGGAACAAACGGAGAAATTCTGGTAGGCAATAAAGAAACTATCCTGGCAGCGTCAACAGCCGCGGGGCCGGCTTTTGAAGGGGCTGGAATTTCCATGGGAATGCGGGCGGCATCCGGTGCTGTCTCTTCTGTCTCGGTCAGAAAAGGGAGGATGGTGCCAAAAGTACTGGGGCAAACCGAGCCGAGAGGGATCTGTGGTAGCGGTCTTGTTGATGCAGTGGCAGCCTTTTTGGATTCAGGTCAAATCAGTTCTAACGGCCGGATCCAGAATGGTGAATCCTTATCTGTGCTGGAACCGGTAATTATTACGCAGAAAGATGTGCGGGAACTACAATTGGCAAAAGGGGCCATTGCTACAGGTATTCAATTACTCTTAAAAGAAATGGGAGCCCGGGAAATTGATGTGGATGAGGTTTATTTATCCGGCGCTTTCGGGAACTATATCAGCAAGCAGAGTGCCCGGCGTATCGGACTTCTGAACTTTCCCCAGAAAAAAATAACCACCGCTGGGAATACCGCCCTCCTTGGGGCGAAACTGGCACTCTTTAATGATATGGATGAAAATCATTTCTACGAAATAAGAGAAAAAACCGAGCATCTGGATCTAAGCACACATCCGGATTTCACGGATCTGTTTACCGCACTCGTGAACTTCCCGGAAAAGAGTTAACTAACTTTCCCCCTTCAGTTTTTCGGACAACAGTTGGATATATTCAGGTGTAGTGCCACAACAACCACCTAAAATGTGGACACCCAACTCATGGATTTTCAACATGCCCTCAACAAACTCCTCTGCTGTCTGCCCATAATCAACTGTATCACCCTTTAAAACAGGTTGCCCCGCATTGGGTTTGATTGAAACAGGCGTGGTGGTCAGAGAAAGCATTTTCTCTGCCAGCTCATAAAGTTCATGGCTGTCCAAGTTGCAATTGCTCCCAATAATATCTGCACCGGCATCCAACAGTCTTTGAACGCAGACATCCAGAGGATTTCCCATGACGGTGAAATATCCATTGTCGGTTTTAGCATAAGTAATATTCGCAATGATGGATTTACTACTCACTTGCCTGATGGCTTCCACGGCCAGGATCCCTTCTTCAATATCTATCATTGTTTCTACGCTGAATAGGTCAACACCATTTTCATTCAAGACAGATGCTTGCCTTACATACGCTTCCTTCAACTCTTCTGGCTTAGCTGGGCCTAGAGGTTCCATAAGCAGTCCAGAGGGACCAATATCACCGGAGACAAGAGCATCCCCCCCATATTGGCGGCATACTTCAACAGCTTTTTTATTAACCTGATCGTGATGTTCGGATATACCGCATTCCTTTAACCGGTAAAAAGAGGCGCCAAAAGTATTGGTCTGCAGGACATCACTGCCTGCCTCGTAGTACAATTTGTGTACCTTCCCGATCCGTTCCGGATGGTTAATGGTCCATTCTTCAGGCGGTTGCCCTGATAAAAGACCCATCTCCATAAGCAAAGAACCCATGGCACCATCCAGTAATACTGGGCCATCGTTTATTCGCTGGTCAAGACTTCGGGTAGGCATGATAGATCAGGTGCTGTGGTTAATTAACTGATTGCGGGCAGGTCTTTGGGATCCACATGGCCGTTACTCATAATATTCCTCAATTCACGATCCAGCTTTCCTTCAATGGGAGTTTCGTCATAGCTGTCAAGCGCTGCCTGAACCGTATCTCTGGCGCGGTCCTGCCACGATTTGCTGCCAAACTGTTCCCATTGCTCCCAGCTTGTGCGATCTACCATAGGGCCCGGTATATAAAGTTCTTTGGGCCAATTCTCCAATGTGTGTTCCATAGTGCAGATTTGCTGTTCTGTCAAAACTTCATCGATAAAAGGTTTGATGGGAAGATCTCCTTTCACTTCAATATCGCGCATAAAATGTAACACGTGCCCGCAAATCTCATCATCAAACACAAGTTTTTCCAGGCTGAAGCAATTCACAAAGTCCAGCATTCCCGCACCTGTTACCTGGTTAATTCGGCTGAGGGCCGCCAGATACGAACCGCTGGCCGTTTCCGATCCCGCTTGAGGGTCATTGAACTTCCCGTCACCAAGACCCATGTATGCCTGGGACGGAATTTGTAAATGACGCGCAATCTGTCCATAGCCGCAATAGAGCTGCAGAGCTTCCACTCCAGTCATGGGTGCACTCATGAGCTGCATATGAAATACCCCCGGCGCACCACCAAAAATGACGGGGGCTCCCGGCTTGATGAGTTGGGTAAATACAATACCGCTTAAAACTTCTGCTGTTTGCATCACCAGAGCACCTACAGTCGTAACAGGTGCGGCAAGTCCAATCATCAAAACTGGAACAACTTCTACTATAATCCCTTTTTCAACACAATCTATCAAATTATGACTGGAATCAATTCCCCATCGAAGAGGGCTGTTCGGACAACAAGTAAAAATTGCCATCGGTTTTTCCATCAGGTCATTTTTTTTCTGCCGGAAACATTCCATCATACGGGCCATACGGGGAACGCCGTGATGAGTAAAAGCTCCTGAAACTACGGGCTTACTACTATGGAGCATTACCAAATATAGACGCCAAGCATCCGCAATATCCTGAGGAACATCATCTGTAGAGAATGCTGTGGAAGGATAGGCGAGATGTTTCGTCTGTTCAGCAACCTTCACATATTCAATAAAATCAGCAGTTTGTGCCCTTCGACGTTCTCCAGTGCGCCAATCGAGTATATTCAGTGCTGAGGATGCGGGGACAAAATTGGTAGTATCACCACCGATGGAGGAAAAGAGGTTCCCGTCCCGATCGAACAGTTGAATGGTAGCCGGAGCTGATGCAATACTTTGCTCAACCACATTTCGGGGGAATGTGACACGATTGGTTTCGTTGTCCACGGGTAAACCAGCTTGCTCCATTCGCTGAATTAATTCATCGCACTGAACCTCAACTCCTGTTTGCTCAAGAAGGAGATAAGCTTCATCAAGGATGCGGTCCAAAAGATTATTATCTAATACCTTAAACTCAATCATGCTTTTATCAAATGGCCTGTGAATTTCGTCTATTCAAGTCCGGTTCCCAAATGATATGGTTTGACCGTTCGCTGGCGGAAAGGATCTACGTAAACCCTAAAAAGTAAAGGTTGATCGGATGGATACCACGAGGGCGTTTGAGAGAGCACTTGAGCTTCCTGGATGGTGAATCCACTGTACATTTGGCTGCAGCATCAACCACGGTGTGGCCGGGAACTGGCCAGTGACTTCGAAGACAAGTTCAAAATCGGACACGGGTAGTATACCGACCTGTTCTTCTGCCTGACGAATATGGTCACTTACTTTCGCAAAAGCGATCCCCGCACCAACCACATCTCCTTCCATTTTTGTGAATGGATTGAAAAAGTTGAATCCGCCGTCTATGGCAAATTCGTACCGGCTGCGATCCTTCGGTGCTAAACCGCTTCTGAAAAAAAGACCCAATTCCCTCCCCTTGTGGTTGTTTCTCCATATAGTTTGTTCCAGAGCGAAAAAGAGTCCATAGTTTCCTCGATGCTGTTCTCCTGTCAGATAATCATCAAAGGATGCCGAATGGCTCCAACCACCCAGTTTGAAAATTGATGGCACTACCGAGTCCCGCGTGGTTTTCGTATGCCCAATTTCAAACATGGCAAAATACCCCTGCTGAGGATTGATCTGCCAGCTTATGCCATGGGCATTTGTGGCACCATCACCAGCCGAATTATCAAATGAATCTCCGTCATAGATGCCTCCCTGTAGGTACCACGATTTGGTGGATTTCAGGCGAAAACGGATTCCTGGTGCTGTTACAAAAAATGCGGGGCCGGTGTTTACCGTGTTAGCTGAAATGAAAGTTGGCCAGCCAAAAGCGCTGTTTAAGAACAGGCCTCCAAGATCAGTGAAAGCGAATTCAGCATCGGCCAGCAAACTGCCTAATCGCAAAGATCCGCCACCGTTCCAGAAGGAGAACTGAAGCCACAACTCGTAAAGGCGAATGCTGTCATATCCGTCAATATTGCTGGCTGCCAGTTCGTCGCCAATGTATTTCCCGCTTGGACTTTCACCATGGAGAAGCATGCCGCTGGCACGGAGGAAGAGGCGCGGAAGATCTTCACTTGATTTATTAGCAACATAGTCGAGAACAACATTCCCCATCCCACTTAAAATTGTGCCTCGCTTCAGTCCGCCTGATACATTTGCCATTGTTTCACTGGTGTAATTCAGCGTGAGATTGAATTCACCGCTAGGCATATTATTCTTACTAAGAACTGCTGCATCTACAGGAATGGTAAAGCTTGATAGAAGAAAAAAAGGAAGAAAATATTTCACTGAAATTGAATACTCTAGTTCCCCAGATAGGAAACCAAAATAATATCCTTAATTCAGTGCATCAAAAAGATAACTGTATTTCACCACAATGGACCGTGTCTGATCCTGTATGGGAATGCCATCGTAATCCTGAGTTTCATTGTATACAAGGTAGAGCCCTGTAGCTGCCGACTGCTGCCAAATGAAACGCCAGTTCATAGACCATTCATCCGATTGA
>MDSZ01011674.1_pt1 | contig 37125 bp, 26 predicted proteins | sample 811201 | NCBI WGS metagenome assembly MDSZ01 (sample SAMN05326647, study PRJNA326480) | marine metagenome | isolation source: seawater | place: Indian Ocean: North | collected 2010
GAGAGATGGAGAGAATAGAAAAGTCAGCAGCAGCACGCGACAGGGCGACACCATCGAAACCAAAGCACGAATCGAAGACCACCGCGAAGACCTATGGTGTGGTCGAAAAATAATAATAATAATAATAATAAACGCGTCGAAACATCTCGCGTCGCGTACCGCTTCTAAATTTGCCTCTCTCAACACGGCATCAAATGTCGCGTCGATTTTCCTCCAGCATTCCCGCATCGCTTCTTTCCTTTCTTCGACGGACTCGTCGTGTTCATCCGTCCCGATCGGTCGGAAACTTTTCTTCGCCGCTCCTCCTTTTTTCGCGTTCGCGTTCTTTTCCCGCGTCCTCTTCTGCCTCGCTTTCCTGATGGTAAAGCACGACGCGTTTAACGCGTCCGTCGCCGCGTGGTATTGATGATGCTGATGATGATGTTGTTGTTCATGCAGACGATGATGATTCGTCGTCGTCAAAGTCGTCGACGTCGTTCGCTCCAACGGTCTTTTCTTTTCGCCAAAAACCGCGTCGGTGGTGGTGCTGTTGGTGTTCTTGTTCTTGGTGTTCTTCGCGTTCTTCTTCTTCTTCCCCGAGAGAGACGACGACATGTCGTTTACAACACAGCGAGAGTCGTCTCTTCACTCCTCTAGGTGATGATGTATGAAAAATGCAATCGCACAAAAGAGCTCTCAGAAGAAGAAGAAGAAGAAGAAAAAAAACGCCACAACGCTAAAAATGAAGAACAGAGGCACTCTGCTTAAGCGTCCGAATATAAAAACAACACAAAACGTGTTCTTCTTCTTCTTCTTCTTCTTCTCTCTGCCTCGTCGACGACAAAAGCGCTTTATTAGACAAAACAAAGTTCGCGTCGAACAACACCACCTCTTTTGGTGGGTGGGGCGGGGGGGAGGCTTTTTGTGTTGGAAATCCAAAAAAAAAACTCTCGTCGTGTCTTTTTCTTCGTCTTCTTTTTTTTGAATTTTTTCTCGTGTCATTTAAAACCCTAAATGTTTAAGAAAAAAGCGCTTTTGACCTTTGCGCTTTGAGAGAGAGAGAGAACACACTACTCCCGCATCAGAGAGAGACGACTTTGACTCCTTTTGTTCTTCGGACTTTAATAAACCGGGAACAAAACAGATCCTACTCGTACTATTACTACTACTACTCATGGTGACGCTGAACAAAGACGGGACGGAACGGAAAAAGCGCGAACCGAAGGCGAAGAAGAAAGACGGTGTTGGGGATCCAACAAAAGGAGGAGGGAAATCGCAATCGAAAGAACAATTGAACACGCAGCGAAACGTGATGCGAGAAACGCTGAGACAACTGAAGGAAAAACGGAAAGACGATCCAGAGGCGTTCGAAATTGGAAGCGTGTACGATTTAGCGCTCGGGCTGGAACTGTGGCTGAACGATAACTCAAAGGTACGCGGTTTCTCTCTAGTGTTTGGTACAATTTAGAGAGGGCAAAAATGGTGTTGTGTGTGTGTGTGTGTGTCTGCATCGCATTCGAATCGTTCGATGATATGCTTCTTCGTCAATGCATCTCGCGTTCTCGTGAACGACTGACATTTTATATTATTTCTCCACCACGTGCGCTCGATACATCAGGTATTCCCAGAAAAACCGTTGAAACAAAAGCTCGACCGCATGCTCCAAATTCAAAAGGTATGCATCGAACAAACCAACCCGGACAAGGTAGACGTCGAGTCGTTGTTTTGGGAACTCGCCTCGCTGTACGTCATCGTCAATCGCGAAGCCGCGAGACCGGAGTTGAACATCCAACGACCTCAATTCACGATGACCGCACCGAAAGAGAATTACGTGGAAGATCCGACGTTGGATAAGAAAGAAAACGAAGCGAGGAAAAGAGCCACGTATTTACCGGCGGTTGGGGAGGACGACGAGGTGAGTAAAGAGGAGGTGCAAAAAATGTTGGAAGAAGTCGAGAGAGAAGTCGAGAAGAAAATCAACGAGATGATGGATGGAGGAGATGGGGGAACAGGTGAAGACGCAGACGAGAAAGGAACTGGAGCGACGACGAGCGCGGAAACGCTAGAAGAAAAAGAAGAAAAAGAACTAGAACCAGAACAACAACAACAACAACAACAACAACAACAACAACAACAACAACAACCAGAAGATGCGAAGAAAGAGGAAGTCGCACCCGCAGAGGCGAAGGATACCGAAGAAGAAGCGAATGATACCGAAGATGGAGGTGGAGGAGATCGAGAGATGCCCGACGCGCCCGACGCGCCCGACCCGGCGTCGCAGGTGGTGCCCTGAGAAAAAACTTCCACAATTATAAAGGTCAAAAAGTGATTGTGTCGAGAGTATTGTTTAGGGTTGTAAAAGAAAAAAAAAAAGAACGAAGAAAAAAGAAATACTCTAATACATTCGATCCTTCATTGCGCGCTCGCAAAGTCTCGACCAAAAAAGTCCACTTCGAAAAAGGGGAGGTGGTTGTATCGATCGATCGATTCGTAAAAAAGCGTTGTTCGAATAATTGGTTTCGGTACAAACGCGCGCGAAAAGCGGAGAGACGACGAAAGAGAGCCCGTGGTTTTTCGTTTGGGAATTTCTCTCGGGACACATTCGTGATCCCGTGTGATCTGATCATTTCCCTACGTAAAAAGAGAGGCGTTTTGGTTTCGAATCGGTCGTCGTCGTCGTCGTCGCATAAAAAGAGAGACGCGCGCGCGCGCGCGCACGCGCGGGATGATGGAAACCAACACCGAGGACGCGAGGAACACGAGAGAGAAGACCGTCGAAAAGCCCGACGACGACGGAGGAAAGCGCGAATCGCATCGCGCGACGGTCGGGTGGTCGTCGCCGGAGTCAAAAAATTTGGTCAATCATCATCGCATCGATGTCATGTCCCAAAAAGAAAAGCGTTCTTCAGAAGAAGAAGACGAAGATGGAAACAACGAATATTCGAGATTTTCTTCGCCGCCGCCGAACAACAACAACAACAACAATTCGGACGGAAGAAGGGAAAAAGAGGAAGGAGGAAAAAAAGAAGAAGAGTCGGTGGATGTGGAAACGCTCGCGAAAAAAGGCGCGAAAAGACAGAACGAGACGGACGACGACGGCGGCGCGACGAAAAACGTAAAGAGGAAAGGTCGGCCGGTGAAGGACGCCACCGGCCTGACCATCGTAGAGTTGAAAAAACAAGCGAGAGAGGAAGCCAAGGCAGCCGGAGGAGGTAAAGTCATGCACCAATCGTGGACGACGGAAGAAGATAACCGGTTAGCGGCTTTAGTCGAGCGATTCGGGTCGAAGAAGTGGTCGTTTGTCGCGCAACTCATGTGTAACCGGAGAGGGAAACAGTGTCGCGATCGGTACATCAATCACCTCTCGCCAAGCATCAAAAAAGGTGAGTGGACAACGGAAGAAGAGATGATGATAGTCGAAGGCCATCGCTCGTTGGGTACGAGATGGGCCGCGTTGGCAAAGGTTGTACCAGGGAGACCAGAAAACGCTGTGAAAAATCACTGGTACGCGTGCAAAAGGACGAAATTTGAACCAAAAGCGTTGTTGCGACCGCTGTATCGATACCAGTTGAGAGAGTTGAATATAGTAGAGAAACCGCCGACAAAGGAGGCCTTATTAGAAGCCAAAGAAAAGCTCGGTGGCGCGTACCCGGGAGACGAACCAGTTGCATTGCCAAAAGAAGCCTTTGCAAGCGAGGTTGAAAAGAAAAAGTTTGAAGCAAAGTTGGCGACGTTATCGCAGAAAAAGCGTCTAATGGGAGTTGACTACACGCTGGACGCAGCTGATGACGAAGAGGAGAAGGAGGAGGAGGATGAAGATACGAACGAGCGAGTCGAAGCGTCAGATTCGCCGGCTAAGGAGAAGGAAAGACTAGAAAAACTGCTCAAAGAGCATCGAGAAAAAGAATTGCGCGAAAAACAAGAGCGCCAGCAGTACCTGCTCGATCAACAACTCAAAAGACGACCGATACCTAAGGAAGCTAAATCGGTTCGATCTAACACCAAAGGTATTTCTCCTACGATGGAAGAGATGGACGTCGAAATCAAATCGAACGCATTAGTGAACGCGGTAAAGAACGAATTGGACAACCAAGCAGCGGCGGGCTCGTTAGAACAAGATAACCACGACTTCCGAGCAGAGTCGCGGAAATTCGAAGGCATTCTCGGCAACGCGCTTAATATGGATAAAAAAGAAGCACCAAAGAATTTGCCGGCAGCCGTGTCCCTAAGACCGATCCTTCCGTTGCAGAAACATGAACAAGTGCAAGTTCCGGACCTCCCATTGCCAAAAATTGGCGGATATGTTAAACGGACGTGGAAACAACCACATCAGGAGTCGAAAAGACGACGGACGAATACACAAGGCCAATACACGGGGAATAGCAATAACCAGGCTTCGTTGGAAAAAGCGAGAGATGAATCGAGAGTAGTCCATCCCCCGAGGAATGGAGGAACCGATGACGACGGCTACAACTGGCACAAATACGGAGAAAAACAACTCAAACATGATTTGGCTCCTCGATCGTATTACAAGTGCACATTTCGAGGCTGCCCTGCGAAGAAAACCGTTACAAATGGCGCACCCGTGTACATCAATGAGCACACGCACGATAAGGTGAAGGCGTCGTTCGACGATCCAGAGGACATGCAAATACGCAAACGAGAACTTGATTTGATTTTAGCCGCTGCGGAAGAGATGGACAAGGAAACGAACATGGAACACGAAGAAGAAAAAAGAGAAGAAGATAATAATAATGATGATGAGTCTGAGGAATATACAGAAATTGATGAAGAAACCGACCCTGCCGTGCTCGAGGAGCGTAGAGCGAAATGGCTCGAGCAACAGCTCTTCGGCGACGCCAAGAGAACAAAGTTAGTGCCTACCGAGGCGGCTGCATTTCAAGAGGATCTGCTTCAGCAAGAACAAGAACCGAAAAAGAAGAGAAAGTACAGAAAAGGGCCGTGCATGCTGTGTGGTACGAAAATCACGCCGTGCTGGAGAAGCGTCGGAGATTTAAAGTTGTGTAACGCGTGCGGTGTTCGCATTTACCGCGATTACACGGTGGAGAAAGAAGAAGCAGGCGCGCTCTTGGAACTCTCCAAAGGCCTTGGTGGCGCCAAAAGCAAGCCGCTGAAAGGAGCTGTTCGCGCGGCTAACAAGAAAATTCCGAACAGGATTAAAAACGACCAACAAGACATCGAGAGATTTGCTTTGAACAAATATCCAAAGTTGAAATTGGTGTTAACGACCAATCTGAAAACAACTGGCTTCAAGACGGGGGAAACGAGAGGACGGCCGCGAAAAGTAGGTATTACTGAACAAGCACGTAATAATGTTCCGATGCCGAATGTATCGAGAGGACCACCGACGAGGAAGCGCACGAATTACAAGAAGCGCGTCATCTTGCTTGACGAGATTGTAAATGACGACGACGATGACGTCGCCGAAGCGGCCGCGACGCTTCATCAGCAACAAGGTAGAAATTTAAATCAGAACACCAACTCTCTCTTCCATCTTCCGATTAAAAAGCGCAGATACGCTCGTGTGAACGAGGATGGTATGTTTACCGCGATTGACACCGTCACCAACGAAGACATTCCGAAGTACATGGATGACATGCAAAGATCTGGCGGCACCGTACGAAATCCATTGCGCCTATTGGCGTCATCAGTTTCTCTGCGATTGGACGATGATGTGAACCGAGAATCGGAGACGCTGCCAGCCACGACGGAAGTGTCGTTGGCGACGACGTCTGCAGCTACAGTTGCTGCCATCACAGCCGACTCGATGAAATTCAACAACGACGTCACCACGGCGTTCGCAGCGCAAAGCGAACAAACGACGACAGAAACGACGACGACGACAACGGTGACGATGAGAGCAGAACCACCGTTACGTCCTAATGAAATCCAAGAGCAGAAAGAGACTATTGTCGTCGACGCAAAGCTGCAGCAACCGCAACCACAACAAAAAGCACATTCCAAATGCGACATCGTCAAAGATTTCATCGAAGTCACAGAGTTCCCTTTGGATATCAATCGATGTGTCAACGCCGTGCGATCTCGAAGCAAGTCTTTGGAAGTCGCCTCGTTGACGAGCAAAGCAGCGCGTGACGGACCGATTCAACTGAGAGGTCCGAAAATTACCATCCCTCGCGAAAAACTCGTCACTGGCTTGAAACGTATCGCCTCCAATGCTCGCGAAAAAATCACCCAGCAACGAAGGAAAAACGTGGGTATCAACCAAGCGAGCTTCGAGCGAAACCCTTTGAATCACTCGAATGGACGGTGTGCGATCTCTATTCGCCAAAATTCGTGCATGAAAGGCGATTTGCAGATGGCTATCGTCTGCTCTTCGGAAAATTTCCGCGACGCCATCAATTGCGCCGAAGAATGCGCTGTACAAATAAAAGAAGAGTTTGATTTTGAGAACGTCGATGCGCAACAACAATAACAACAAAACTTAGAATAAGAGTTTCCACCTCGCGAAAGCGAGGGGTGAACACATACTACTATTTTGCAATAATTAATACACTTGTACTGCTATTATATACTACGCTGCTGTCGCCGCTTGTTCTTCTTCAACCTCCATTAACAACTCTTCTAACCTTTCCCACTCGGCAAAATACGCATCTCGTTTCTCTGTTTTCTCGTCGATCTGCTTTTGCAATTTCATCGCTTCGGCAACGTCCGAGCCACACGCCAGCGTTTTCTTGGAAAGTGCTTCGATGTCTTTGTCCAAAACTGCCATTGCTCTTTCAATCTTGTCGATAATCTTTGGAGCGTTTGCAGCTTCTTTTCTGCGTTTCTCTTTCGCTTTTCGTTCCGCCGCTTCGAGTTCTTTCGCTTTGGCAGCTGCTTGAGCGGCTTCGTCGTTTCCACCGTCATTATCGATCGAGCATTCTTGAACCTCCCTATCTCTAGCGTATAAATCCGAAGCCGTGATCACTTTCCCTTCCGGCCATAACTCGACATCAATCGCCCTCGTATCGCCTTCTTGCATGTCTTCACTGCCTCTGCACCTGACCACGGTAGTCGGCTTTAATCGCGATGCAAATCGCGGGTTGTGTGTAACACAAATCACGCCTCCTTTCCAATCTCGTAAAGCACTCGTGATAGCGTCGATGCTATTTACGTCCAGGTGATTCGTCGGTTCATCCAACAACAAGCAATCGACTGGTTTCAACATGAACCCAGCTAACGCGACTCGCGCTTTCTCGCCTCCTGAAAGTTCGCCGATGGATCGATCGATAGCGGCCGTACCGGTGATGCCTAAAGATCCTAACGCAGACCGAGCCATTTGATCAGTAATCGTCGCTTTCTTGGAGCCAATGCCAGATCCAACTCTAGCAACATCGAGAACGTACTCTAATCCAGTCTTATCCAAGGGTAATTTCTGCGCTAAATCTTGATCGAAATATCCTAATTCGCAGTCTTCAGACACTCTCAACTCCCCCAATTTCGGTGGAATAACTTTCGCTAACGTTTTCAAAAGCGTGGATTTCCCGGCACCGTTGCGTCCACAAATCAAAATGCGACTCCCTCTTTCGATTTCAAACGTCGCGTTTGTCGCGATTGGTTCGTCTTTACCTTCGTATCCGACGCACAAACCCTTCGTCTGAATGTACATCCTCGTCGTGTTTGGAGGATCGGCCAGTCTCAGCGAAATGTTATTACTGCCGCTACCACTACTACTACCATTCATTCCTTCGGCTTCGTCTACATTCATCGCCCCGGCCGTCTCTGCGTCGACCTTTGCGTCCTTCAAAATCTCCAACGCTTTTTCTAACTTCTTCTCCTTATCCTTCGCTTGCTTCGCTTTCGTCGCTTTCGCGCCGTACGTACTTATAAACGTCTCCAACTTCTTCGTCTCTTTTCCTGTCCTTTCGAGTATCTTCTGCGCCTCTTTCGCTTTCGCGGCTTTCGCTCTCAAATACTCGGAATACGACCCGGCATACGAGACCAATTTTTTATTCTTCACCTCTATAATTCTCGTGCACACGTCTCGTAACACTTCCTCGTCGTGCGACACCAAAAGAATAGTTCCTTTGTACTTCTTGATCCAATTTTGTAACCATTTTTTCGCGTTTGAATCTAAATGATTGGTAGGTTCGTCCAATAACAAAAAACCACCGTTCACTCCAGACTTTTCGCACTCGCCCGCCTCGCTTAATAACAATTTGGCCAAACTCACTCTCATTTGCCATCCGCCGGATAATGACGCGCACGATTGCGTCGCCCACGTCCTCTTATCGAAGCCTAAACCCGATAACACGTTACTGATTCTCTTCTCTGCGTTATCTCCGTCCACTCTTTCCCATTCCGCTCGAGCCTTCGCTTCCTCCTCTGCGCTCTCGAATACGTACCCTTCGCCACCGCTCGCGAACATTTTCTTCAATCGATTCAAAGTCTCCATCTTTGACGTCGCTTCTTTGTATATCGTCAAAGTCGAACCGCTCGTACCGGTTTGCTCTAGATATCCCAACTGTACGTTTTGAGCGATGACGCAATCTCCAGAGTCGTGTTCGATTAATCCGCCAATAGCTTTGAGAAGACTGCTTTTGCCGCAGCCGTTCGGGCCTATCAAACCACAGCAATCGGAAGGTTCCACGCGAATGGTTTGATCTAACGAAGTCATGTTCAGTAAATCGTCCGCGCCGCGAGAGAGTCGGATGCTTTTTACACTCATGACCGCGCCAGCCGTATCGCCGCGAGGGATGGTGGAGGACGAACACTGGATAACAGAAACGCCGTCAAAGCGGTTTCGATACACTCGAAGTCTGTTTTTCCAATTCGATGTGATGACGCTGCGCGCAAAGTGCGCGTCAATGCTCGACGTTTTATGAATCGCCGACGACGAGAAACCCATTTCTTCTCGTCGCAATCGTTCGAGTGCGCGTCGAATGCGCGAAGAAGGAGGGAGAGAGAGGGAGCCACGCGCGCGCTTTTTACGAGTAGTTTTCTTACTATAAAATGAAGCACAATGGATAGATAGAGTTCCTTTTTACCTAATTTTTACCCTTTTTGTCACGTCTGTCGCTCGGCTTCGAGTTCACGCAAGCGAGTGCTGCTCAGTTTACTGCTACTACTATTCTCTTTCTTCCCAAGCACATCCACGACGACGAGTTCTAACTCTCCAAACCCTCTCTTCACTCTCTCTTCGTTTATCTTCAAACCGCCTTCGACGGTTTCCTCGGAGACTACTAAAGCGTCCACGTCCTCTCGAGTGGCTGCGATTGGCCAATTTTCATCTAAAGGGCCAAAATTTACGCTTAAACCAACCGGTGCGGATGCTTTGATAAAGTCTTTACAAAACTGTTCCCTTTCTGAATACGTTTGGAGATAGTCTTTGTATTTTTTGTTTGCCAATAACGCTTCGCTCGTTATACCGACGTCCAACCGTCTTTCAGTCACCGCCACGGCGCAGGCTAAGAGTAATCGGTGTCCGGCGTGCGCGTGGTCAAACGTGCCACCGACGCAGACGTTATTGAAACGTTTCGTACGAGATCTTTCTTCTGTAATAGTACTCGCATCACCTCTCTCTTCTCGTCTTTCCCCGTCCCAATACGGCGAGTCTCTCAATACGGGTATCACGTTTCTCACGCATAAGTTTTCGTCGTTCGCGATTGAGTCATAAATCATACGTACTATTGGCAGCACGTCTACATTTCTGTATAAAGTCTCTATGGCGCCCGAATCGCTGTCGTTCGACCCATCGATGCCGTCAAATTTGAAATTGATCCGAAGTCCGCTCGCGCCAACGTCCTTTTTCCCAGCCAAAAAGGGTATCTTTTGTTCGATTTCTTCTCGAATTCGTGACGGCGCTCGGAGTTTTAAAATACCATTCCTCTCGTTCTTCTTCTTCTTCTTCGTCGTCTTGCCCAAAGCTTCTTCTTCGTCGTCTTCGTCGTCTTCCATCACGTGAATCGTCACCCCCAGTGGAATCTCCTCCTCGTCGTCGCCTTTTGTTTTCGTCGTCAAAGTCGTTCCATTTCCCGCTCTGCTCTCCATCTTCCTCCTCCAAAGATTACGATGACGATGACGATGATGTTCTGGACGACGACGGCTTTGAAGAGTGCGTTTTTCCCCAGAGGACTTTGACAAAGAAGAAGAAGAAGAAGAAGAAGAAGAAGAAGAAGAAGAAGAAGAAGAAGAAGAAGACACGCAAGGTTCGCCTTCTCGACAACGAGGAGCCCCCCCGCGGAGGAGGAGGAGGAGCGTGGTGGTGGTAATGGGTCGCGAGTAAATCGCGCTGCTCGACGCGACGACTCCCACAGCGACGACTATTATTGTGCCTTTCGAGCAAAGCGCGTTTTTGGTAAAGTTTTGTGTCCTTTTTAATAATAAGAGTGCGGGGAAATGCTCTTCGACCACCAGTTCTTTTACATTCCCTAAATATGTATGAAACCCTATACTGGTCTTTTAGGGGTGTTGTATAGTTTAGGAGTTTAGGGTATCATATTTAAGAACTTGGTCTTCGCACGGTCGACCCTCGGGAGTGATGATTCCCCATTACTTGTGTTTTAGGTGTGTTGAGTAAGGAGCACATACATATGTCGTGTTCTTCTCGCTTTTGGGCACAACCTAACGCGACATTGCTCTCTCGTCGCTCGAGTTTTTCGCACGAGTTCACGCGAAGAGGAAGAAGAAGACACCATCATCATCATCGTCTTTATCGTTGGCTTTGGAAGACGACGACGAAGAAGAAGAAGAAGAAAAACAGCGCTGTGTTCATCACATCGAATGGGAAAAATGATGACGACGCATCATCATCGGTTGGTGAACAAAGTGTGTTGCACGACGCGAAGCAAAGCAGCTACGACGCGGTGAACGACCCACCGACGTATTCGGCGACGGAAAGAGAAGCCATGCAACCAACGTCGCTGGTCTACGAACGCTTATCGCCCGCGTGGAGAGTGCTTTTGCTCTCAGACGGCTCGGTGACCAGACACTTGAGTTTGTTAGGGAAGAGGGGGCACACGCATCGTGCGTTGGGGGAAATGCGAGGAGAGGACGCCGCCGCGGAGGTCAACGAAGACGATGTAACAGAGGAAGATAGTAACAGTACTAACGGTGAAAACACGAAAGTAGAAGTCATACGGATGAAACCGTGCTCACGAGACCCGTCTCAACCGGAGGATGTGGTGAAGATTAAAGGACCTTTGATGCAACGCGAAGTGTATTTGAGATACGACGCGAAGAGGTTGTCGTTGGAAGAAGAAGAAGAAGAGTATCCGCTCGTTTACGCGTGCTCGTGGTGGAACGCGAACGCTTTGGACAAGTTCATGAAAAAGAGAGAAGAAACTATGTGGTCTAATTTAAGGAAGCAAAACGTAGAGTTGTATAGAGAAGTGCGGAGAGTGTATTTAGGGAAGAACGCGAAGCTGGCGAAAGCGTTTGGATGCAAAGATTTGGACGAGGAGATTTGGGCGAGGCATTACATCTTTTGGAGCGGAGGTGAACCAGTGACGGTTGTTTTCGAGGCGTTCTCACCGAGGATAGAGTTAGTTTGAATCGTAGCATAGCGCGTAGTAAATAATAATAATCTACCTATTGTATTAATCGTCTTCTTTCCATTGAATAAAGTCGCCAAATCCAGCAGCTGAGACGAACTCATCTGAGTGAAATAAACCGAGATCCCCAATCGTGCCGTATTTCAACGCCACCGACTTCAATCGAACGTCCAACTCTTCTTTCAAGAGGGAAGAATAATTCGCCGAACACAACGAGTGTTCTTCGGCGCCACCCGAAATATCGATTTCTTTCGTTTTCACTCGGTCGCCGAGGTCCATGCGGAGCATTTGGACCAATTTCGTGACCTGAGGGAAATAATGGTTTTCTAACGCGGTCATTTCCCACAAAGAGGATTCTAGTGCTCGAGATTTAGCCGGGTCTTCCGTAAAGAAATCGTACGGGTCCTCATCGAACGAGGATTTGCGATGTTCATTGATTTTTTCTTTCGCGTCGTTCCTTTCGGTAGCAGCGTTGTCATTATCCTCGTCCGCGTTATCAATATTGATGCCGCCGCCGCCGCTTCCGCCAAGCACGTCTCGGTCTCTATGAATCAACGGCAAGCACGATTTGGGATGTCGTCGCATCAAGTTGTGAATAAATGACACGCACAACATCGCGCCAGCCGGAGGCGCGCTTAAGCTCAATCTTCCAAACTTTTTGCAAAACGCCGCAGCGCAATATCCAGGTAACGCCGGCGATTTCAGAAACACGTCCGTCAACTCAAAGAACGTCCTTCGGCCGTTGGCGTAAAACGAATCTTCGTTTATTAAGTTGTATAACCGGTCGTAGAATTTCGGGTATTCGAGATTATGTTTGGTGACGAGGACAAATAACGCGTGCAGCGCTAACATGCCAATCAATCCGCCGACGTTTACCGACGAGACGCAGAAATCGCACAATAAAACTGGGTTGACGTGGTGCGGTATGACGTCTAGGTGGAGTCGAGCAAGAATTTTCCGGTAGACGTCTTCCGGGAAGTTCGGGAGACGTAAGAACGCAATCCAGGCGTCACTAAAGGCTCTTCGTCGCTTCACCCCGTCCGTCCAGCTAATTTTTGAAACGTTTGTCGTCGTCGTCGCTTTATCGCTCTTCTTTTTTATGTCTTTCTCGTTGCTCTTCTTCCTTCGTTTTGCTTCGTTTTGTTCGTCAACATCGAGCGTTTGCGAGGGCATTTGGCACCATGGCGTCGTTTCTACTTCCTCGTTGATGTCAGCAGTGTCACCACTAGATCCTGCGGCGGCTTTGGCTAAATCTTCGCTCGACAATCCAAGCATGGCGGCAAAATCAACCTCTTTACTCGTCAAATTTGTGGCAGTCGCCGTCGTCGCTTTGTTACTTTCGGGATCGTAATCCTCAAAATTGACGGGTACGTTCGAGATGACGTCGTACAAGTTTCTCGCTATTTCTACGCTCATCGTTTCCATGTCCGCAGAAGTCTTATTCGCATCATCATCATCATCATCATCATCATCATCCTTTTCTTTCGTCTTTTTTGAACCGCCACTTGCCAATCTCCCGGCAATCCTCGCCACCGCTTTATACGTGTAATACTGCACGTCCACTCTCCCTAAATACCGTTTCTTCAGCATCCCAAGCGTTGCGTCTGACCACAGCTTACTTTTCACGCACTCTTCCAACGCTCGTTCGAAAATTTCGTTATCAAACGCGACACTACCACTACTATACCAATCGCCGCCGCCGCCGCCGCCGCCGCCGTTATTCCTCTTCCCTCCAACTTTGGCGACTTCCATCAATCCGGAAAATGCCACCACCCTGGTCGCATCCGTTGCCGTCGCGTCGTGAGCGGCCACGTAAATCATTCTCGAGAGGAACAGTTTGTAGTTTCTCAAGAGCCAAGCGCGGTATTTCCGTTTCTTTTGTTCGACGATCGCGTCTTCGTCGACGACAGATTGTGTCATCGATTCGTCCTTTTTGCTCGTCGTCGTTTCCCTTTTGGATTCTGTCGCATCTCTTTTCGCGCGGTCGACATCGCCTCGCGCCACCCTCGCGGCGAAGAATTTCTCCAGCGCGAGAATCGATTCGACTTTCCCTCTTTGTTCTTCTTCTTCTTCTTCTCCTTTTCTCGCCTCTTTTCTCGCCGCCACTCCCTTCGCGAGGTCCACGACATCATCGTCGTCGTCGTCGTCGTCCTTTTTTGGCGGCGTTGGTGTCGATCGCGCGAGCAAAACGGAGAGAAGCGCGGTCGCGTTGTTCAGTTTCGACGCGTCCGTGTTGAGCCCGACGCCCAGTTCGCGAATTCGTCTCGGGTCGCGCCGAAGCGGAAGAAGCTGCTTTTGGGTGTCGTCGACTTTGAGAGGCGCGCACGCCGTCGTTGTCTTCTTCTTCTTCTTCTTCTTCTTCATGTGCGCGTTCAATGCGAAAGCGCTTCAGATTTATTATGCGGCATTTGGAACCGAATGATGATGTCGATTTTTTTTAGTGCGCGTAATGGTGTCCTCTTCAATGACGCGATCGAGGTTTCGTTCGAATCGTTCAAAAAAGGCGTTTCGCGTTTGACGTTTTTCGATGCTTTCGAACGACCCCAAACACTCCCCGTTGTTGTTTTTTCGATGATGCGCGTGCGAGACCCTTCGAGAGTAGTGTGTGTGTGTGTGTGTGTCTCTTTGTACGCGTATTTTTTCTCCCACAAAATTCGCCACTTTTTTTAGTGACCAAATTTTCCCCTCTGTATACATTCGTCTCTCATCAACATCATCATGGCGGAACACCTGGCGAGCATCTTCGGGACGGAGAAGGACCGCGTGAACTGCCCGTTCTACTTCAAGGTAAGAGAGGACCAAAGCGCCGCCTTTGTTCGAGAGGGGATCTTTTTTTTGTGATGTGCGTGTTGGTGGTGTTTTCCCGAGTCGAATCGAATCGGATCGAATTGGAAATCGATCCACATTGAACACTCGCTGACCTTTCTCTCACTCTCTCTAACTCTCACACTCTCTCGCACCCCTCGTCGTTGCGGTCTTTCCCGAACGATAACAAAATGTGTTGTTGGGTGTTGTTTCCACACGACGTTCGCGTGGGACCAAAACGACACAGATCGGCGCGTGCAGACACGGCGAGCGATGCTCTCGATTGCATAACAAACCAACCATCTCGCAAACGCTTTTGCTCGTCAACATGTACCAGGTACGCCTTTGCGACGACGACGCGCTCTCTTCGATGTGCTCTCTTTTCTCACCTCATCATACCCTCTTCTCTCCCGTTCTCGTCTTCATTTTGAAACGACAGTCTCCGGAACAAGCGCGGTTACTCGGCGGGAACTTACAGCAAGGCGCGAACGCGACCGAGCCGCGCGAAGTACAGGAACACTACGAAGACTTTTGCCACGACGTCTTCGAAGAGCTCGCGATACACGGAGAAATCGAGGAGTTGAACGTCTGCGATAACTTAGCCGATCACATGGTTGGCAACGTCTACGTGAAATTTGCAGACGAAGACGACGCGAAAAAAGCAAAGGCCGCTTTAGATGGAAGGTATTACATGGGACGACCGATTAAGTGCGAGTTTTCGCCGGTGACAGATTTTAGGGAGAGCACGTGCAGACAATACGAGGAGAACACGTGCACGAGAGGAGGATACTGTAATTTTATGCACTTGAGACCGATTAAGAACGCGACGTTGGCGCACGCGTTGTTTGGGAGGTACGGCAAGAAGAGGCAGGAGAGGAGGGTGTACGGAAATCGAGGCGGCAGCGGAAGGAGAGGAGGACAGAGAAGAGATCCGTATCATAGAAGGGATAATCGTGGTCGTGATCGTGGGTACGGAGGCGACCGGCGGAGAGACGATTACCGCGATAGAGACAGAGACGACAGAGGAGGACGACGAGGGAGGTCGCGGTCGAGATCGAGAGACCAAAGAGGCGGCGGGAGAGACTATAACGACAATGGCAACGATGGCAGAAGAGAAGGGGGTAGTGGAGGTGGTGAAAGAAAGACGGGCGGTTTTGGCATGAGCGACGAGGAGAGACGAGCCATGATTGCGAGTTTCAAAAACGAAGAAGATTGAATAAAATGATTGACTGTTATCATCATTAGTTGTTCTCGTTGTTGTTCTATTCATAGTTGATTATATATTTTTACGTGGTGGTAATCTTTTTACACTTTTGTTTTTGTCACCTACACCTATGTACGTAGGAGTACTAGTACCGATACTTATCCTTTCTTTTTCTAGTATAGAAATGCGTACGGGTCAAAGTTCGCGTACCAATCGTCGGTGGAGGGAGAATTGGTATTGAACGAGTCATCGGCGCCCTCTTCGCAATAATACGCTTCTCGGCTTATTGGATCTTTGCGATCGAATATAACTCTGCCACACCTTCCAACTCTCGCTTTACATCTTTCCTTCACCTGCCCTAAGGGTAACTGGAACCTTTTCAAAGCCGAACCTAACGGGACTTTCGCGAACAACATCTCTATGTCTGGAATCTCTGGAGGCGGTTCGTACACCATCTCTTTCGCAGCTTTGCTCTTCTTGGCTTCCTCGGCTTCTTTTTGCTGTCGACTTCTCTTGTTCTTATTCAGCAACGCTTGCTTCTCTCGTTTATTCGCCGCTATAATTTCGCTCTCGTCTGGTTCAGTCACAATCGCCCAGTTGTTATCGTTCGCCTTGAAAATCTCCAAGTTGCCGTCGCACAACGCCACATTCTTACCTTTCATGGGCAACTCTGGTAACTCTTTCTTCGCCCTTTCCTCGTCCTCTTTCTTCGCCTCTTTTTCTATTCTTTCCATTTCTGATTTCGGTTCGTGCCTTAAATCAATCAATAACTTTTGTGCGGCTCGTTCCACCTGGAAAATCTCGAACTTGCGCATCTCTCTTCTCAACGTCAACTGCAACGCCGCTCTCGCGACAACCAAACTGTCCTTGGCCCGTAAAAGTTTCTCGTAGCCAGAGACGTCGTTTTCTCTTCTTCTTCTCGTTTGCGGCCTGTGAATTTTTTCTCTCGGACGAAACACGTTGAACGGATTGGTATCGTTCGGCGCCGGCGGTGGTTGTAACCTCCTCAAACACGGCTTTTGAATCCTTTTTCTCTTGTCCACCCAATACTCGTACACAGCCACGATGACGGACTGTTTATTCACAATCTCTGCCAAAACTTCCACTGCGTTATCTTTAGGTAAATTCGACGTGCTCGCCAACGCCGCGCACCGATCTTGATACGATAACGCGCTCCCTTTCTCCTGCGCTTGCTGCGCGGTGACCGCCAACACTCTCTCGTTCGCCACACCGGACGCCAACTCTAATTTCCACAACATTCTCTCGAAATCGTCTTCATCGAGTGGCACGTGCTCTTTCTTACTAACGCCTTCACTATTATTCCCTTTCTTTCCCTTTTCTTCCTTATTACCTTTATTCCCTTTGCTATTATACTCCTTCAACCAATCCTCGTCGTCGTTATCCAAGTCGTACTCGACGCCGTCCTCCGTCGGCGGCGTCTCCAACTCCGGTCGTCCCGCGGTGACTCTCGACCGCAAATACCTATCGTTTTGTTCGTAGTTCGCTTTGTAATCCTTCTCGTATCGGTTCCCAACTTTCAAAACTTCTGGGATGGGAATTTCTTGTTGTTTCGTCTTTTCGTTTTCTTTCGTCAGCACCTCTTCGTTTTCTTTGTCCAGCTGTTTGTGCGCGTGAGACACTTCTCGAGAAACGATTTGGTCCTCCGCGATGGCGTTTGGATCGCGGACGATCGCCAGTTGTTGCGTCACTTCGATCGGACGGTTCCGGTACGAGCGTTGCGCGATCGATCCCATGGTGGTGTTTTTTTGATCGTCGTCGTCTTCCTTTCACGTCAAAAGTGACAAAAGACTTTCCAATTCGATTTGCGCTATAACCTAAACGGAACGTAAAAGACCTCTCGATCGTCTCGAATGTCTCTCGAAGAAGAAAACACAAGTGACTTCCCTCCCTCGCGATCTTTTGGACACACGCGAGGAGAGAGAGAGAGAACACACAACCAACGACAAAAGACACCACCACCACCACCAAAAACCCGCAAAGGCCGTTTTTCCTTTGGCTCGAAAGCACACGCAAAGCGATAAATGAAGAGAAGAATTTTGGAGAGCCCCACACACACAATTCAAAAACCCTCGTGTAGGGTTTAGGGTTTTGCTTTACTTGAGTGGGAACACTCTGTAAGGTGATACTGTGTGACGCTATTTAAAAATATACATGTAGTAGTATTTCTCTTTTGATCAACACACGCGCTTTTGTTCTCTCGTGCTTGATGCTGCTATTCCTAACTACGCGCTACTGTTCCTATACCACGGAGTATCGTGGCGTCCTCGGGGTTCGATTACTCTTTCTTCGCCAGCCTTTTGTGAAATTCCAGAAAGCGATAGGCTTCGGCTTCCTCCGCCAAAGGATGGTACTGGTACACCTCCTGCGTGGTCACTTTCTCGTCCAGATGGTTGAAGTAATGGAACTGCGTGGCGTTGTGGCTGAAACCGTACAGAGAAACCTTCCCCGAGCACGCTTTCAAAGCCATGACGACGCCGGCGAAACCGCTGCTCGGTTTCAGTTTCCGTCTGTCCACCCAGTCCCAAACGTGACACCAAAACTCCGGGTTGAACGCGCGTTGGACGTGCGTTTTTTCCTTGTGCTTCAAGTATTTTTTCTTTTGGTACTCGGAAAAGTGACGGAACGTTTTCTCGTCGCGGGCGGTGAAGACGAGCATTTCGTCTTTAGGTTCTCGGAAACCGAGGTTGTCGATATTCTGGACACGGATGGTGGTTTTCTTGCCAACGTGCTTTTCGTAACCTTTCGTCGGCGCGGCGTTGAAGCGGATGACGGCGTCGTGGCTGTCGATTTCCGAACCGTAGGTGTGGTCGAGGAGGGAACCAGAGTTACCGACGACGGCACATCGGCGACCGAGAGATTTTGCGTCTGGTCTTAAGCCGCCTCGGATGTGGATGTCGTCTTCGTCTGGAATGTATTCGGAGAGTTCTGGAACGGCGTCGCGCAACTGGTCGTACGTTTTCACTTGCATCACTGGTTTCCCGCCACACGTTATTTTGTTTCGCTTTTCATCCGGGTCGATGCCATTCAGAGTCGATTTACTCAAGAAGATGTCGACTTCGGTATCCATGAGTTTCTTCAATTTAGTGCCACCAAGACGGTACGTCGCGGCTTTGAGCACTGCTTTTTGCATTGGCGTTGGTTTCTGTTGTTCTTCGTGTTCTTGTTCTTGTTCTTCGCTACTGACACCGTTATTGATACTCTTGCCACTATCGTCGTCCTTGACGCGGTGTTCTGATTCTACTTTTTCTGGCATTACTTTGATTGTCGGTGCGTTCGAGTCTCCTGACGCGGCTACGTTGGCTGACCTTTCGGCCCTATTACGCTTATCTTCTTCACTCTCGTTCCCCGTACTACTACTTTTCTTCTGCCCGTGTGGCCGTTCCGGCGCAATCCTCGGCTTCACCGGAATAACTTTTCTCTCCGTCACGTACTCCACGTCAATCCTTTTCAACCGCTCCGGAATCTCCGGCACCTCAGGTAAGTCCCGAGCGCTCGGCACTTCGCGACGACCTTCAAATACGCCCGTCGCGTCGCCCGCGCTCGTTACGCTCGCTTCACTCAAAGCCGCCATCGCCCTTCTCGAGGCGCCACCAATCAGAAACCTCGGTTTTGGAAGTAGCGAGTGTGTCAACACGTAGTCGTTCCCGTTATCCTTTTCCACCCTAAAATTCTCCTCATCGTCCGCGTCGTCCCTCCTTCCGTCCTCTGTATCTGACACAAAGTCAGACGACAAAACTGGTACAAAATCTCTCCGATTCTTTCTCACTCGCACGTACCTCGCCAGCTCTTTGTGCGCGGCGAGGACTTTCGCTTTTACACCTCCGCCGTCGTCTCTCTCTCCGATCGTCTCCTTTCGTCGTCTGACTCGTCCGCGTTGTCGTTCTCGCTCGTCGTCGTATTGGACCGCTCTGTCCATTAAAAGGAACGAAAAGAAAAGACATCCGCAGAGGAAAACACACACGAGTTTGAAGAGTTGCGCGTCACTAGATCCGAAAAAAAGCCGCCTTCTGTGCCTGTGCCTCTTCGCGAGGAGACGCCCACCAGGAGCAGGCGGTGCGCCGCTCGGGCGGTGCATGGGCGTCCACGCGGGAGTGGCTTTTTTCTGAGGAAATTGTAGATTACTGGTGGGTGGTTCTGCTGTGGTTCTTTTGAAAAAAAATTCGCTTGGGGAACGCGACGACGCGTTTTGTATGGCGACTACTGCTACTGCTACAACGACTACGAGTGCTACGTATCTATAACTAAAAGCACATTTTCTTCAAACTCTTCTTGGTGATGCGTTTGGAACACGTCGGACAAGGGCCAGAGTTTGGCACCGCTTTCGTGGACTCGCTCGCAAAGATGGCGTTGAAACACTTATAACACGCAAAGTGGCCGCAGATGGACGACTGGAACGGTCGGTCGCACATAGAGGCCTTGCAGTGGTCACAGGAGGTTTTCTTCTTCGGCTTTGACGACGCGGTGCTGGTTTTGGTGTTTATCTTCAGTTCTGAACCATCTCGCGGTTTGGACGGTCTCGCCATGCGTCCGAAAATACCAGTGTCGATACTTTTTTTGCGAGGAGAGGGAGGAGGAGGTTGCGATGACTGCACGAGCGGAATCGCTGTTGTTTTCTCTTCCATTCTCCGTTTCGCTTTCTCTTCAAACGCGTCGTAGGCTTTCTTTGCCGCATCTTTCAACGTCAAACCGATTCCAATGGCTGCCCACAGAGTGGAAGGACCGATGCCTCGTTTCTCAATTTTGCACAACTTCGCGAGTGTTTTCATGGACTCGTGCACCACGGTATCCGACGACTCCGCGCTGACGGTATTTTTCATCGCCTCGACAAACTTCGGAAAGTCTTCCGGCGGGAGCTCAGCGCGTGCTCTTTTGATGAGCTTTTGTTTCGCCAACATCGCTTTGTCAACGTTGGTATGCGTCGTGTCATTTGCATTTCCTGTTCCATTAGCTTTACTACCCCCGACGACTGAGGACTTTATCGTGTTGTCCCTAATGCCCCCAGCTTTGAGTAATCTAAACGCTAAAGACCCGCCACCGCCACCGCCACCACCGCCGCCGCCGCCGCCGCTGAATAAGTTTCTTCTCTCGTTGTTGTCCACCTCGTTCTCATCATTATTCAATGCGTTCATGAGCGCGGACGGTAACGAGGTACCCAAAACCCGTGATTTCTTCACAAATTTGTCTTTTAGTTGTTCACGATTATTATTATTGCTCTTTTTCTGCAGCTGAAGCTTTTGCTGCTGCTGCTGCTGCTGCTGTTCTTCCATTTTTTCGTTCTCGTGTTGGAGGCGCAAAGGCGGTCCTTTACGTTTCTTCTTCTTTGCTGACTTCTCCGCTGCAGCGAGCATAAGCGCACTGTTCGCGTGACCACACCGCTCAAAAAACGCAGATAGACTTTCTATTCCTCTTTCGAACGTATCGAACGTTTGCATCGCCGGTCGGATCCATAAACTTAACTGGTTTTGATGGTTTCGATACGCGAATCGTTCGTCCGCAAAGATGACCGCACCGAAATCATCCTTGTGACGGATGACGCGTCCTAACGCTTGGTTGGTCGCACGCATGGCCGTTTGCGAATACCACTGTTCGCCACTTGTAATGTTACAGTTCAGGTGCGGATTGTTTCGTTTTTGAAGCATAATGGCTGTATCGAGAAATTCGCGCTTGTACCGAACGCGCGCCGAGGCTTTCGGCGCGTAGGGGATGCCAGTCAAAATAACCGCGCGTCCTGCTTTGTCGGCAAAATCGATGCCTTCGGAGACTTTCCCTCTGCAAACGGCAAAAAATATGGCGCCACCTTTAGCGGCTAACGTGACAGCCGTTTCGTCTTTCGCAGCGTCATTATTGTTCGTCAAACCTACTTTACTCCAACTGCTTGATTTTGATCGGTCGAGCGCTTTGTTGAACGACTCGTACGCTTCTAAAAACGCTTCGCTTTCTTTCGGTTCCACGATCAACGTTTTCTTTGTCGTGCGCATGATATCGCTCCAGATGGACGTTCTCATCTTCCAAAATTCTATGCACTTTGCCATGACGCCATAACTCGGGAAGAATACCAAAACGCCATCCGGCGTCACCCGTGCGACGCGTAGGATTAACAAACCAAGCTCATTCTTATACTGTTCGGTATCTCGAAATCGGTAGCTGGAGTTTAAAGAAACCGAATTCGACGGTCCTTTCAGAAACGTGCCGGCCCAAACGTTTTCTTGCGGGATGACGTGCGGATTCTCTAACCGAACCGGGAACGGCGCGCGAAGCTCCGAGGCGAACGAATCCATCGGCGATAACGTCCCCGAGGCTAACAAGAGCGATTTGACGCCCAATTCGCACAGTTCGTTGACTATGACGCCTGGAACCATGCACCAGAAAGACACCGTTGGCCCTTTCTCTTTCTCGTCTTTTTTCTTATTCCACGTGCTGCTAAAATCCTCCTCTGGAGGTCCTACTCGCGAGCGATAACACTCGATCAAACCTTTGTATTTCGCTTCGAACGCGCGTTCGAGGAATTCTTTGACTCTTTCGAGACCAGCGCCTAGACCTTTCCCAATTTCTGCGGCTCTAAACGAGAGTAACGTCGACGCGTCCTCGCATACTTGCGTAATTTGAGAGTACGTGTCCATGTTAATGTTCACTTTACCTAAAAGGTCAAATATGAACCACCCGTCTCTCGAGGACGGTAACGTTTCGCCTTTTCTCACACTCTCTTGATCTTGCGCGCACACAATAGCAATCTCTCTTTCCAACGCCGCAAATATGCCGCGCAACGTTAAATAATCGCTCGCAGTTCGGTTTGGATACGTGCTCTTTTTCATCTCATCATTTTTTTCCCCTTCGGACATCCCCGCCATCCCTTCTTCGTGTAAACTCCAAAACTGAAACGCTTCATCGGCATCTTTAATCGCGTTGGCAATGTGCACAGCAGTCAAGTCCCTCGAAGCGGCTTCTTCGCACGCTGATTCCGCGTTGTGTGCTTCGTCAAAGATTACAATCGACTTTTGCCAATTAATCACGGTTTCATCTAAAGCGCGTCTTCGGACTCCAGCGTCTAAGATGTACGAATACGGCGCAAAAATCACCTCTGCGCCTCGTGTCATCTCTCTCGCTAAAAAGTATGGACACGGACCTCCTTTCTTCTTCCCTTCTTTCAGTAAGTCTTCAACATCCATGATGCACTTTTCTTCCATCTCGTTGTCTTTTTTATTATCTTTTGGCACTTGTCGCAAACTTGTCGCATCCTTTTTGTTCTTCTTCGTCCATCCGTGCCCTTTTCCGTACCCTTCCGTTCTAAACTCCGCATCTCCAAACCCCCCTACTCCTTTCGCGAATGCATTCTTCCCCCACGTAGTATTCTCCGCGATATCGATCCCGAAGGTTTCCTTCATATAGATTCCAACGTTCCTCTTCTTATCGCACTTCTCGCTCTCGCACGCGATTTTGCACAGCTTCTCCGCACCTCTCTTATTTCCATCGCCCATTTTCTTCGCCGCCTCCGCGACCCATTCGTTGACGCACAACTGTTTCCGAGATCCGACGATACTCGCGCGCGGCGTGTACGCCGTGGCTTTCAGCTCGGAGATGACTTGTTGCAGTTGAGAGTGCGTTCGGGAGACGTAGACTATGGTCACTCCTCGCGAAGAATTCGAGTCGTCGTTCGGTGGAGGAGGAGGACGTGCCACGTCGCTGCTCGATTGAAACGGCGGCGGAAACGACGACGACGACGTCCATTTTTGTGCCGGTCCCACCAAAGTCTTTACAGCCTCCTCTGGATGTCGCTTTTGTACAGGAGGGATGTCATCTACATCTCCCTCATCATCATCATCATCGCGTTCCCGCTCATCATCTTCGCCGTTCTCCTTTTCCGTCGGACGTTGGTGTTCCTCCAAAACATCTCTCTCCGTCGTCGTCTTCTTTTTCTTTTTCTTCTCTCCTCTCTTTCTCTTCCTCCGCTCCTCCGCGAACGCTAAACTCGCGCAGAGTAAACACAACGTCTTCCCGGTTCCAGTGGGGGATTCCAACAGCGCGTTTTGGCCGTTGTGGAGCGCGAACAAGATCTTTTCCATCATCACCATTTGGCACGGGTACGGCGCGAACGGGAAGTGGACTTTATACGTGGTGCCATGGACCACGATCGGAATGCTCGGAGGCATTTTGACGATCGATCGATCGATGCAAAAGCCTCCTCCTCCTCTTTACCAATGGAATGAATGGGGAAAAGAAGTGAAGAAAAGAAAAGGAATTTTTGAATCTTTTCTTCATTTTTATCAAAAAAAAGACAGGAGTACGTACATACTAGTAGAGTAGTATCGAACGAGTAGTAGTAGTATTATTGCAACTCGTTCTCCAGATGGGAATATTCGAAGAGAAAGTCGGGTTTACTTCTCTGACACCACCCCCGGACGCTTCCGTACTCGTCTCTGGTCACCGCGTGGTCGAAATAGACGTACGCGCCTTGCTCGTACTCCTCGGTGGAGACTTTCGGTTCCTCTCTTCGCGCGAACCAAGCGCCGTACTTTTTGTGAAACCGCCAGTTGGCTCTTTTCAACTCTCGAGCGGCTAAGTATTGTTGCGGGGTACCTTGTTGGTGGTAGAAGGCGAAGAAGAGAGCGTCGGCGTCTAAGCGTTCGAATAATGCCTGGTTTTCCAAAACTGGGTATAGGTTTTTCCCGGTACTGTCGAGGAGGGTAGTTGGGTAGGAAGGCGGGATCGGCACTTGGGGCGCGCGGCGGACGCGTCTCGTCCAGACGCCATCCGAAGCAGACGGGAGAAGGCGAGAGGAGCCGGATGCTTCGAGGAGGCGAAGACGCGAAGAAGGGTCACCGTGCGCGACCGTTGTTGTTGAGGAGGTACTATTGACCCCGCCTCCGCCTCCTCCGCCTCCTCCTCCTCCTCTCTGCTGTTGCTGTTGTTGCTGTTGTCGTTGTTGTTGCTGTTGTTGTTGCTGTTGCGCCAACGTGGAGTTGACGGTGCTGGCATTGTTTATGGATTGAGCGCTGCCGCTGCCGCTGCCCGATTGCATACCGCTGCGGCGTATGGACGTGGACATTTCATTCAACGATCGTGCGCCTTGACTCGGGTTATCGAAAACTTCATGAGCTGTGAACACCGCGTTGGCGGCTTCCACCGCGGATTGTTGTTGATTTGCATCGGACGATAACGGTCTCGGACCTGGTGGAAACGCTTGTTGCGCGGCGTTGCCATCTTTAATACCTCCTGCTCCTGGTGCCGCGTTGGAATTGTTATTTGGTCTCGGAATGGGTTTTCCCGCGGCGGCGGCGGCGGCGGCGGCGGCGGCGGCAGAACCGCTCCCAACCGCGGCGTTGTTGCCTCCGTTCCCAGATCCAACCCCGTCGGCTTCCAATCCTTTCGGTGCTGGAAACCGCGATCCCCATTGATTTACACTTTGCTGTTCTTGTTGTGCAGCCGCCGCGGCCGCCGCGGCCGCCGCTTTCGGACTCGTCACCGGTGCCGGTGGCACCACTCTCGGTTTCGGCGGTTCAATCTTAGATCCTCCGCTCAAGGCCGTTTGCAACTGCGGCGGTCCAGCAGGAGCATCACCAGATTCCTCGTGTAACTGCTTCACGTTCGTCACCACTTTCACACTTTCCTTCGTCGCTAGCGCTTCCAAATTCAAACTCTCGTACATGTCGCTCACGACGTCAAACTCGTCGAAGTCCTCCTGATTTCTCTCCAAATAATCCTCGATCAAATCCCGTACATCGTCCGCCTCTTCCACCGCCAACGTCTCGTTTTCCACCAATCGCATCATAATCTCCAAATTCAACGTGTGCTCTTTATGTCTTTGCACGGATTCCTCCAATTGTTGCACTTTCTCTTCGTTGGGGTTATTCGTGGTGCTATTCTTCCCCTTTCTCTTGCTTGGTTTTGCCGATTCCAACTGCAACACTTCAATCTCCGCCTCGAACGCGTCCGATTGATTCGACAACTCTTCTACGCACGCCGATAACCATTCTTTCGTCTCTCGTCGTCGCTTTTGTTCCGCCGTTTCGTTTTCCATCTTCTCCAACCCGTGTTTCGAGAACGCTTTCGTCTTCGATTGTCGTTCCACCACTTTAAACCGTTCCATGTCGATTTCGATTTTTCGCTTGTATTCGTTCAGCTGCGTCTTGTCTTTGATCACCGTATCGGCGGACCAGTTCTTTATTTGGTCCCGGAATTTTTGGAGCTTTTTCAATTCCTTTTTCAAGTCAGCCTATATAGAGAGAGGATTCGTAGTACGTAGTAGTACGTAGTAAGAGAGGAACATCGAGCGTTTTTGTCAGCGCTTTTTTTTTGGCCTTTACGACGCAGAGAGGTGTCGTCTCGAAGCGATGTCGTCGTCGTCGTCGTCGTCTCGCCTTGTCAAAGAGAGAACGAGAGAACGAACGAAGAGACAAAAAACCACAACCGTTCTTATTAAACGTTTCTTTCGTCTACAACAGTGTTGCACTTTGACGAGACGCGACGACGATAATTCTCTCATCAAAGAGAGATCCCTCTCTTTCCATTTGGTCTGAAATTGTGATGCACTACAAAGCGCGCTTGTGTTTGCCCGCAAAACACAATGTTCGAGAACACGCAACGGCGCAGAAAGAAAGAATGCACCCAAAGAAGAAGACCACCAAGCCTCGTCGTCGCGGCACAAAAAAACGTCGCAATAAAAAGTCGGCCGAGAGAGAGAGAGAGAGAGAGAGAGAGATCAACGCGCGCATCGTGACAAAACAGTTGTGCGTTCCAATTCCGGGGAAAAAAAGCGCATAGTCGTCGCATGTATGAGTAATAGTACCTCGTATTTCTCCTTCAAACTCTGGTCGCACTCGTGCAAACGGTCGAAGACCTGCTGAAACACCTCCTGCTGCTCGTCCACCTTCCGGAACGTCTTGTCGATCTCCGCCTGGAGCTTACGAACCGTCGCCATGATGTGTGATATAATTAATGACTCAAAGGCGGCGACGCAGAAGAAAATGAAGAGCAGTATTGGAAGAGTTTAGGGTTTCGAGTGGTGTTTGGGACTGTTTTGATGCTATCTCTATTACTGTACAAACAAAGACACTTACGCGACAAAACGCGAAGAAAACATCTCTCTTTCTTTCTAAATGTGTGTGTGCATATACAGTATATATACATATATATATATACACACACACGTGTATGCCCCGTGACGCTTGCGTCTACACTCTCGGTCCCCGGCGCGGCGCCTCGCCCTCCTTCGCTTTTGTACGTCCGCGGCGCGCGGTATCAACTTTGCGGCGTCGAGGAGCGGTAAGACGCTACTCTAAACTGTTTACGCCGGCAGAGTATCACTTTATATATGCGCGCGCGCGAGTATGCGAGATGCGTGTGGCGCAGCATCGACGGGCTGTCATTCTTCCTTTCGAACTCGACGGGCGACCGTTCGTACGCGCGGTCGCCCTTCGTTCCTTTGGTCGGCGTCGCAAAGTCGTTTCGACGACGCCGGTCGGCAAAGTCACACGACACAATTACCCGCACCCGCCATGACCACCGCTGCTGCTAAAGTCTTTCTTCTTTTCTTCTTTCTCGGTGACTTTCTTTTCCAGCGCCTCGACGATATCTTCGAGTTTCGGGAGTCGTCCTCCGGCCGTCGTCTCCGCTATCGTCTCGTCTTCGCACTCGACTCGAAAATAGTCCTCTTCTTCTTCTGCCACGTGTCCATCATCATCATCTTTCTCGTTCCCTCTGACGACGACGGACGGGAACGCGAGTTCGATCGCGTCCGCGATTTCGATGTAGTGGTCGAGGTATTTCGTTTCTGGGTGGTACAGCACGTCCACGTGGAGAGGTTCGGGCGCGTCGAGGCTGTTGCGTCACGCGAACGAGCGTTTTGCGAACGATGGTTTGGATAAAACAAAGCTCTTCGTTGGGGAAAGAATGCCATCATTTTGTCTTCTTTGATACAACAGCGACGACTTCGAGAAGACCCCCACCAGAGGACGAGACGCAAAATTGGCTTTTCCCGAAGACGACGACGTAAACGACGACGAGGAAAAGTACCCTCGAGTGAGACGACCGAGGAGGACCACAAAGCGCTGGTGTCTGCTCGACATGTGTGAGATGATTCGCGCCACTTTTTGTGACGACCAATTAATTTTCGAACGTCTTTTACGCGAGAGATATTATGGACGACGACGACGAGTATTATGAGTATTATTATCGTCGTCAACACGAGTGGACGCTCGCGTCTTTCCTGGCCTTTTTCCTCGTCGTGTTCATTCGCTACGCGATCCCGAACGGCGCGACGATGTTCGCGTTCGGGACGCGACGCAGATTCGCTCGAGACCATCGACTCGCGGGATTGATGCACTTACTCGTGCTCGCGTCCGGCGGGGCGCTCCTCCTGCGTCGACACTACGTGACAACACACCATCATCATCAACAACAACAGCATCACTATCATTTCTGGGTGGTCGCGTACGACGTTCTTTTAGCGCTGAGTGGGATTCGGGTCACGTCATCTGCACTGTCTGATTTTGGCCGATTGCACTCGCGCGTTCGCGACGAAATGTCGGATGCGAAGTCGTCGGGCGTCTTACACGAGACGAAAACAGTGGCGACGTCGGAAATGAAAGAACACTTGTTTTATCAACGGTTGAATCTGGTGCAGATTTTGTACCTGCACTTTTGCGACGCGTGGGAGGAAGACGACGGGCTGTGCATCGTCGCGAAAGCTACGGGACTCGCGCTCGCGACGACGCTCGGTTGGGCATCGCGAAAGCGGTACCCGGTGAATAGTTTTTCGAAGAACTACTCAGGCGGCGGCGGAAAAGGCGAAAATGGAGGGACGTTCGACTCGTTGGAGAACTTTTTATACAGAGCAAAGAAATGGCAGTACGTGTTTTACAAGACGTGTCTGCTACACGGTTTGAACGTTTCCGCCGCGATTGGTTTTGGTAGGAGTAGGAGTAATAGGAGTAGCACGTCCGGCACATTTTTTCAACTGTATTGGTTGTGTCTGAACGCGAGTTACGTGATGGAGTTTTTTTTGCAGACGTTGGTGAAGAAGAAGTACGGCGCGCAGTCGAACGTGTTATTCATGAATCAGTTTTTGATGCTGGTGTCGTCGTTTTCGGCTTTACCGATTGTTATGAATCGGGTACATCCGATTGCTTTTCTCGCGGCGTTTGCGTTGAATTTTCTCAATCGAAAGAAGGAATTGACAAACGTTTGTTTGGCGTTTGCCGCGTGTGTAGCATTCGAAAATAGACATGTATTATTATACAAAAGCGCGCGCTAGATTCGTAAGTAGCGCACATGTAATAGTTGTCATAATATTACATCGTCGTCGTTCTCGCAGTACTATTTTATCTACCGTTTGACGAGTTTAATCGCCCTCTCGATCTTCTCTTTTGCTATTCTAATCTCTTTCCTCTCTCTATCGTCTAAGAACTCTCCCTTTTCGTCGTCGTCTTCCCGAAGCATGCGTTCGGCCATCTTCAACAGCCGAACCGCTTCTCTTCCATCTCTCGGCGTACTTCTCAATAACCATCTCGACGCGTCGTACAATTCCTCGATCGCTTCTCTGTTCGTATTTGTCGGCGTCTTCCTTTCCCACTTCGTTCCTAACATCGACGACGACTTCGCCCGGCCCTCGTCGTCGACGACGTCGACGTCCTTCTTTTCTTCTTCGTTTGCTTTTCCCGTCTCGCGGCTGGTGGTCAAAACGTCTTCATCATCATCATCATCATCATCATCATCATCCTCTGCACATGTACCACCGCTGTACACCATTTCCATCGCTCTTTCCCTCGCATTTTCCAACGTCTTCCTCGCTCGCTTCGCGTGTACCGGACACCGTTCCAGCGCCATCTCGAATTCCCCCAGCGCTTCTTTGGGTGCATTTCTTCGCAGCATTTCCAAGCCTTTTCGGAAGTGCGCGTCCGCTCGTTTCGCGTCTCCTCGCGTCGTTTCTTTTTTCGCCGCCGCCGCCGCCGCCGCCGCCTCGTTGTGTACGTCGTGTACGTCGTGTACGTCGTCCTTCGTCTCCTTCGTCTCCTTCGTCCACCACTCTCTCGACGAAGACGTCATCATCCGATTCGTGTCCTTTTCCGCTCTACCCGCTCCATATTGAGAACCACGCTGAGTGAGACCCCCCCTTTTCTTCTTCTTCTTCTTCTCTTCTTCTTCTTCTTCTTCTCTTTTGACGGTCAGCGCGTGCGCGTTCGCTTGTATCCTTCGCTCGAGCGCGACCATCATCGCGTCCGCGTCCGCCGAAGACCGTTTCAGGGACGTGACGACCGTCGTGGACGTTTGCATTTTTCGTTCGTTTTGTGTCCTTGTCGTCGTATAACAACAACAACTCTCGATTTACAATTGTTGTGGTGTCGTTGGTGTCGACCAAAAAAAGTGTGTGTGTTTACGGCGGCCAACACCACCACCACATCACAACCCCAAACTTTTGCGAGCACACAGTGTGTGTGCGCTTTAGTAGTACGCTCGAAGACGCACGAGAGAGAGGAGTTTTGGTGTGTTTAAAAGGCGAGAGAATTTTCCTCTTCTCATAAGAGACCACCAATTGTTTAGGGTTTTATTCTCTTTTTATTTAGGGTTTTAAGAGAGAAAGGTGAGTCCTTAAATGTTACTAGAGAAGAGAGAGACCGTTTGGTACCATTGCTTACCTCTTTGCTCTATAGGTATTACTATATAAAATAATAGTAGTATCTATTTATCGGAAGCGATAATGGACGAGATACCGACCATCGATCTGTCCCCGTTTCTCCTCGGGGAAGCGGAAGAAGAATGTAAAGAATTTAAAATCGATGAAGCGAAGCGGCGATGCGCGGTCGAGCTCGGGAGGTGCTTCGAGCGATTTGGATTCTGTTACGTCGAAAACGTGGGCATAGAGAAGGAGGACGTCGAGTCCGTCTTTCGAGAGGCGAAGCTGTTCTTCGAAGGGCAGTCGAGAGAACACAAAGAAAGAGAGCTCGTGCAGTGGGAACCGACGACGAACACGGGGTACGCGAAGTACCGAGCGGAAGTGCTGAACGACCAAAGAATGCCAGACGAGAAGGAAACGTTCAACGTGAGAAAGGACTCTTTGTATACAGATCGAGACTATTTCGAAAACGTGAAAAGAAAGAAAGAGTGGAAAGAAGTCACGAAAAGGTTTTACGACAAATGCGAGAGGGCGTGCGAAAGCTTGTGCTTGGCGACGGCAGTCGCGCTCGGATTTGAGGAGAAGGACGCGAGGTTCTTCGCGGATACCTTTCGCGAGATGGATTTGTGCACCTTGAAATTTTTGCACTCGATGCCGACGAAACCGAGTTTGGAGACGAGCGAGAACACAGTCGGGAATAGAATGTCGTTGAGAGTGAGCGAACACGTGGACTTTGGGTTCGCGACGTTTCTTTTCCACGATTCGGAATCTTTAGGAAGAGGTTTACAGGTGAAAAAAGCGTCGCGGTTCGATCACGGGAGAGACAATCTCGAGGAAGGTTGGATCGACGTCGCGGCAAAGAGAGGATCGCGGGGGAACTGTTGCATTTTAAACACCGGAGCTTTACTCCAACGATGGACGGGAGATTTTTACAACGCCACGGCGCACAGAGTCATCGTTCCGGACGAGATTGCGGCAATGCAACACAGGTATTCGTGCGCGTTCTTCATGGATCCAGACGGCGAGACGGTGATTAAAACGCCCGAAGAGATTCGAGATAAGCTCATCGAACGAGGCGTAGACGTCGACAAATACCCTCCGCTGTCGTGCGCTGAGTTTTTGAAGATGAAAATAAACGAAATGGCGGTGAAACAATAATAGCGATAGCGAATTTAGTGGTAAACTCATCTAGAAATCCATCCATGTGGGGTATAGTGTTCCTTCAAATTGTCTTCAAAAGGCGTCTTTTTTGCTTCTTCTTTTTTTCGATCGATATAAAAAATACGCGAAGAAAGCGCAAAAAAGGAAAGACGACTACACTACTCATGGCACTCACGCGATCGCTCTTGACGCCGTTCTCGGTGTCCAAGGCGACTGGAGGTTCGTTGCTTCGTCGACGCTGCGCGAGCGTCGCGAGGAGACGCGCGTCGTCCGGGGCTCCGCGCGCCGCCTCCTCTTCCGAAGAAGAAGAAGAACAGATGGAGAAGAAAGACCCCGAACAAAAAGCGCGCTCGGTAATGATGATGCCGCCGAGAGGCCTTTTGAGTCGCTTGATGGGGGAACAGTACGGAGGTGGGAGAGAGACTCGCGCGTTTCTTCTTCGGATCTCCTCTTCTCTGTCTTGTTTGATCCTCGCGAGCGAACGCGAACTCGTTTTCCTCTCTTTTTCTGAGCTTTCGTTTTAGATACAAAAAAAAATACTGATACAAAAAGTGCAAACAAACAGGACTATTTAGCCCGCGTCGCCGAGGCCGCTCAGCGGACGTGCTCTTGAACGACCCGTTCTTACGAGACGCCGACGCCACCATGTCATCTTTCCTCGATTCCATGATCCCTAGGGACACGGTTTCGAACATGAACCAATTCGACTTTGTCGTCGATATCGTCGAGAAGAAGGACAAGTTTCACTTGTCCGGAGAGCTTCCTGGCTGCAACGTCTCTAACGTAGATGTGAAGATTGATAAAGAGAACAATTTGCACATCAGCGCGATGAAGTCCATCAAACACGAGGAAGACGAACAATCTCCGGACGGCACGGTTAAGTGGCACGCGATTGAAAGGTCCTCGGGTAAAGTCGAACGCATTTTTGCACTTCCAGAGGCGGCCGATTCGGACAAAATCAATTGCTCCATGAAAGACGGCGTGCTTTCGATGGACATCATGAAGAAACCCGAGTATTGCGGCGAACCCAAAGAGATGGAAGAGAAGGCGATGAAGAAGATCCCGATCAAAGGCACGTGACTCGTGCAACGGTCGCGATTGTGAGAGAGCAGGCGAGAGACACAAAGAGACAAAAAGAGAGAGACATCAACTTCTTGTAATATTTTACGCACTACATGGAGAAGAAAACGGCACTCTCTAGATACAAAAACCGTCACAAACAAAGCTCGCACGCACGCACGCATCGCATCGCATCGCACGCACGCATCAAACACGCGCCGCCCAATACACGAAGGACGACAATGTCTCTCATTCCTCGCGGATTCTGGAACCCGTTGGGCCAGCCTCAACGCGCCGGCCCTTTAAGCGGTACGCGGTCACACGGAACTAGTTTTGTATCGATACGCGCACACCCAAGGGGGGTGGCCTTTTTGTTGTTGTTGTTTTCGCGCGCGCGCTCAGTCTCGCGGTTGAACGAGGAGTGCTGCTTTTTCGTCGGCGAGAAGGATGAGCACACGTTCTGTGCTTTTCACCGATTTGTGCGTGCGTTGCGGTCGCGTTATTGCGTTTACGCGCTGCTCTTCGCGCGCACAAATGCTGACCTCATGTTTTTATCTCCTCTTCTTCTCCCTCGTGTCTTGTTCTGTGTTCTTTTGAACTTGTCCACCACGCAGGATTATTTGGCCGCCGACGATTTACGCCGGACCCGGTCGATCGCTTTTTCGGTGACGACAATGAACTCATGGCATCTTCATTTTTAGACTCCATGATCCCTCGCGAACACGTCAGTGACATGAACCAGTTTGACTTTGTCTGTGACATTGTCGAGAAGAACGATCGATACACGTTATCGGGAGAACTTCCGGGGTGTAACGTGAACAACGTGGACATCAAGATGGATAAGGATAACAACCTGCACGTTGCGGCGCATAAACGAACGAAGCACGAGGAGGAGGATCAATCTAAGGATGGGCGCATGAAATGGCATGCCATCGAAAGGTCCTCGGGTAGAGTCGAGCGAATTTTTACTCTCCCAGAAGGCGCGGATCCAGAGAAGGTCGAAGCGTCGATGAAGGACGGAATTTTGACGATTGATGTGAAAAAGAAACCAGAGGCGATCGGACAACCAAAGCCGGTCGAAGAAGGAATGAAGACAATTCCGATCAAGGCGGAATGAGGGCGAACGCCGGAGAAAAACTATGAAAAAGGAGAGGAGGACGTTTGCGAAGAAGAGAAGTCCAGAAGGGTGGAGTTTTTCTCCTGGCATAAGCAGAGGAAGGAGGAGGATTGAAGAAGAAGAAGAAGAAAGAGAAAGAGAGAGACGATAAGAACAAACAAACATTTCTAAAACAAACAGACGTGACATGTAAGCACATATACACTCAATTTCTTTAAATATATATTATCAGAAGAGACCCCCCTTTTATTATTCCCACTCGATGGTACTCGGCGGTTTGCTCGTGATATCGTACACCACCCGATTCACCGCTCTGACTTGATTCGTGATTCGATTCGAGACTTCTTGCAAAAATTTCGGGTCAAACGGGTACCAATCTGCAGTCATCCCGTCGTTACTCGTGATTGCTCTCAACCCGACGACGTGACTGTGTGATCTTTGATCGCCTTGCACGCCGACGGATTTAATCGGTAAGTGCACCGCGAAGGCTTGCCAGATCTCGTCGTACAAACCAAACTCTTTGATCGCATTAATGTAAATCTCGTCCACTAACCTCAACGTTTCCAACGCGTCGTTCTCAGTGACGTCGCCTAAGATTCTCACCGCCAACCCGGGGCCCGGGAACGGATGTCTCGCCACAAAGTTTCTTGGCACGTCCATGATTTTTCCTAAACGTCTTACTTCGTCCTTAAACAACACTCTCAACGGTTCGATCAATTCAAACCCGAGCTCTTTTGGTAAACCTCCGACGTTGTGGTGCGATTTAATCGTGTGCGAGTGTTTTTGATCCGACCCAGGCGGCGGACACGATTCGATCACGTCCGGATATAACGTCCCTTGGACCAAAAATTTCGGCACGATACCAGTTTTCTTCTCCACCGTTTTCTTGTACTCTTTGAAGCACTCGATGAACTCTTTACCGATGATTTTCCTTTTTCTTTCCGGATCCGTCACTCCTTTTAACTCGCTCAACATCTTTTCGGTGATGTCCACGCAATCCACTGGCAAGTGCAACTCGCCTTTAAACATCTCCATCACGCGTTCGGCTTCTTTGTACCTCAACAACCCGTTATCGACGAAACAGCAATGCAAACGATCGCCAATAGCTTTGTGCACCAGCGTCGCCGCGACGCACGAGTCCACCCCGCCACTCAACGCGCAAATCACGTGATCGGTTTCGCCAACTTTCTCCTTCACGATTTGAATCTGCTCTTCCAAAACGTTTGCCATGGACCAACTTCGTTCGCACTTGGCGATGTTAAACAAGAAATGTTTCAATGTTCGCATCCCTTTCTCGGAATGTGTCACTTCTGGGTGATACTGTAAACCATACAAATTTTTTGTCTCGTGTTCAATCGCGACCACGCACCCTTTTTCGCTCCTCCCGATGCATTTAAACCCCTCTGGCAACACCGTCGCCTCGTCGCCGTGCGACATCCACACGTTTTGCGGTTCAATATCCTCGCCAAATAGTTTCGTGTGCGTCGGAATATCCACCACCGGCATCCGTCCAAACTCGCCTTTCCCTAAGCCTTCCACTTTCCCTCCTAAACAGTGAACGATCAGTTGCATCCCGTAGCAAATACCTAAGACTGGGATCTGCCTTTTCTCGCACTCCTCCCAAAACCCGTCTGGGACGGATGGTGCGCCTTTCACGTGCACCGAGTTCGGGCCTCCGCTCAAAATAATTGCGGTTGGATCGTTCTCTTCGAACACTCTCTTAAAACTCGCGTCTCCGGGGAGTAATACGGAATACACTTCCACCTCGCGCACGCGCCGCGTGATCAACTGCGTGTATTGCGACCCGTAGTCGAGAATGACCACTTGAGACGTGACGGCGTGCGTCATGACGATGATTCCAAAACGAATGGACGACAAAAATACCACTACTAAAGAAAGTCGAACAACAACTCCGCGACGAGAGATCGGATTCTTTCTCTCTCTCTCTCTCTTTCTTTCTCTCTCCCTCCCTTTCGCGCGCGCGCGACACACACACACAGTGAATGAAGAAGGTAAAGATACGCGCGATGGATGGGGCTCTTTTTTTTTTTGAAAAATTGAAAGGAAAATATTTTATGAAACGAAGAAAAATTCAAAAAAAAATACGAAGAAGTCTCTATATCGCTTCAATGTTAATAATAATAATAATAATAATAATAATAACAACAACCTTCGTCGATAAATATCGAGGAGAGAATGAGAGAGAGAGAGAGAGAGATGTACCTCGTCTCTTTCTCTCTCGCTCCCCTCCCTTCTCTCTGACGTTGCGCCGTGGAGGAGTAGCGTCAAGGCGTTTTCGCGACGAGATCGCAAAACTCCGTCTTTGCGCGGGCGGACGGATCGACGTCCTCTTCTTTTACTCGGCCGTATACTAAGCACCAACGCGCTTTTTTCTTCTCCACGAATCTTTTCACCGGCGTGAAGGCATGTGTCGCTTTCCATCGGATCAGAGAGACTTTTTTCTTCCAGTAACAATATTGGGCGTCCGCGTCGCGAGCGCCGCGATGGAAAAGGAAGAAGAGGCAGTGGACAAAGACGTAGGCGATGGCGTAGGCGACGCAGGAGTAGATGAATTTGTCGTCGTAGTTATTCATGACGTGCAATGACGACGACGACGACGACGACTGTGATGGTGGAGTTGAAGATGGGGAAGCTATGGTCATGGCGGTTCCGAGATATTTACCGATTTGGTTGGCGTAGTAGTTGGTGAAATACGCATTTTCGATTTTGATCGAAGAAACGACGGCACCAACGATGCTGTCATTCTTAGTGTCGTTCCAAAAAGCGCTCTTCATGCGCAAAGAGAGTTTGCACATAGCGGTAAGCGTCGCCGATAAGAACAACTCGGAAAACGCCTCGTGGTGCCAGAGTTTGTAGCAGAAATTCTCGCGCGCGACTTTATCGCCTGAACATCTCTTCGCCGCGCGGATGTATCTTTCCGCGGTGACTCGAATCGCCGTTTTGACTGATTTCGTAAAGAAGAATTCGTTTTCAAAATCGTCGTCGTCGTCGTCGGTTAATGAGGCTTTGCCTGGCGAGGAAAACAAAGCTCTCGGAGGTACGGAATATTCGACTGCGTCCTCCTCTTCTTTTTCTTCTTCTTCTTCTTGTTTTTCTTCTTCTTCTTCTTCTTCTTCTTCTTCATCGCTACTACTATCTGTAAAACAGTTGTATTTATCGATTAATATACGGCTCGACCCGGGTGAAATCCCATTCGCGGAGGCGTCTAACAACGCTCGAGTGCGTTGGTCGGTACACATCTTCTGCAACCGCTTCGACGCTTCGGAGATAAACACGGCGTTGTCGTCGTCGTTTATTAAATCTGCCGGAGAACTTTTCGGTGTCCTCCCGCATTCAAACTTGGACATATCCGCCGACGGCGACAAAATATCGTTGTTGTTCGGATAATTCCACGAGGCAAACATGGTTCGAAGTAAAGAAAGCACCGGAGACGTCGGAATCGTATTCGACGACGACGACGACGACATTTCCGGCGTGAACGTCTCCCGTACTAAAGGCGTCTCTTCTCCCTCGTCGTTTGTGTCTCTCATCATCACATTCGACGACACAATCTTTTTTGTGGGCATCGGTCTCGACCTCTTCTTCGTCGCCGAAACTACTGTGGCCATCAAGATCGCGTTCGCGTCCAAGCATTTCA
>MDSZ01014800.1_pt1 | contig 37111 bp, 30 predicted proteins | sample 811201 | NCBI WGS metagenome assembly MDSZ01 (sample SAMN05326647, study PRJNA326480) | marine metagenome | isolation source: seawater | place: Indian Ocean: North | collected 2010
ATTGCTACTTTCTTCATAAATTAAAATTATAGGTAAATATATGCTATATATATAATATTTTTGAGAATGAATATATTGATATTAGGATCAGGAGGGAGAGAACACGCAATAAGTTGGAAAATCTCTAAAAGTGATAGATGCAGTAATCTCTACATTGCCCCTGGAAATGCTGGCACAAGTTTAGTAGGAAATAACTTAAAAATTAACATAAATGATTTTGAAGAAGTTAAATCAAATGTTATTGAAAAATCAATAGATTTAGTTATTGTGGGCCCAGAAGAACCTCTTGTCAGGGGGATTGTTGATTTTTTCAAATCTGATAAAGAACTTAAAAAAATTAAAATATTTGGTCCTGGCTCTGATGGATCTAAGCTTGAAGGCAGCAAAGATTTTTCCAAAGAATTTATGTTTAGAAATAATATTCCTTGCGCAAAATCTAAGACTTTTAATAAAAGAAATTTATCAGACGGAATTTCTTTTCTAGAAAAAATAAATCCACCATATGTATTAAAAGCTGATGGGCTTGCTGCAGGTAAAGGTGTTCTTATACTTAACAATCTTGATGAAGCTAAAGACGAATTATCAAAAATGATTCTAGATGAAAAATTTGGAGATGCTAGTAAGAATGTTTTGATAGAGGAATATTTAGATGGAATAGAGGTATCTGTCTTTGCAATCACGGATGGAGAAAACTATATTATTTTACCTGAAGCCAAAGACTATAAACGAATTGGTGATGGAGATACAGGTCTAAATACAGGAGGTATGGGAGCAGTATCCCCTGTCAATTTTGTTGATAATAAATTCATGAAAAAAGTTGAAGAATTAGTTATCAAGAGGACAGTCAATGGTATTAAAAATGAAAATTTAGATTATAAAGGATTTATTTTTGCAGGATTAATGAATGTCAATGGTGACCCATATGTTATAGAGTATAATGTTAGAATGGGTGACCCAGAAACACAAGTTGTTATTCCTAGAATCAAAAATGATCTGCTTGAGATAATCAATAAATGCTTAGATAAAAAGATTGATGAAGTGGATTTAGATATTGAAGAAAATTTTACTACAACTGTAATTTTAGCGGCTGATGGATATCCAGAATCATATAAAAAAGGAGATGAGATCAGAAATTTAGAAGAGTTATCTAACACTAAAATTTTTCATGCTGGAACAATAAAAAAAGACGACAAAATTTTAAGTAATGGAGGAAGAGTAATTGCTTGCACAGGTTACGGGAAATCTTTGGAAAATGCACTTAGCAATTCTTATAAAATAGCAAATAACATATCTTGGGATAATAAATATTTTAGAAAGGATATTGGCAAAGATTTAAAATAAAAGATTTGAAAAAAATAGTTAATTCATTATTATCATTATTATTATTATTATTATTATTAGCATCATGTAATCAAGATAGTATTCACACTAATTATTTTGATTTTCAATATGACGAATGGCATTCCGATTCTTCTATTGTTTTTAAGTTTAATTCTAAGGAGAATACAAACTTTAATTTTAACTTAAGTTTATCTTATTCAAATAAATATCCCTTTCAAAATATTTATACCTCTTACTCACTTTTGGACTCCTCTAAAAATATTTTAAAATCAGAAATGATTGAATATCAGCTTTTCGACAAAAAATATGGATTTCCTATAGGATCAGGTGTATTTCAAGATTTTGTTATAGATAGTTTAGTGATTGAATCAATAACTTTAAATAAGAATTCAGAATATACTTTTCTGGTTAAACACTCCATGAGGGAAGATAAGTTAGAGGGTATTAGCAGATTGGCTTTAGATGTGAAAAAAGATTAGTTCTCCTGATTATTTTCAATATCATCAAATAAAAAAGCAACTGAAAACCTCATTGTCTCAGCTAAAGGATGATCATTTTGTGTAGTAGAAAGGTAAGAAAAATCGACTCCTAAATTATTGTACTTGATACCCAAACCCAATGTGAGAAACCTTCTTCCACCCTTATCCATATTCTCAAAGAAGTAACCTCCTCGAAATGAAAAGATCTCTCTATACCAGTACTCTAAACCTGAGGAAATAGTTATTTCCTTTATCTCTTCAGAAAAACCATCTGGAGCATCAGAAAATGAAGAAAACATACCACTAAGAACCGACCTATTTGGATTTTTACCTTTTTGAATTGTAGGTTGATTTGTTAAAGGGTCAATAATATAATTACCATTTATATCAACCTCATAAACAGGAGGTGAAGGAACCATTAATTTATTAAAATCAAGCGCGAAGGTTAATGAGTTGTACTGATCTAAAAAAGTTTTAAGAGAGGTACCTACTCTAAAATTAATAGGTATAAAATCAAGACTTTTTGAACTTCCGTAAGTGATTTTTCCTCCAATATTTGAAAAATGAGAACCAAATGAAAGCTCTGAAGTTCTATTTGCCAATGTAATTTCTTTATTGTAGTACAATCCCAAATCAACAGAAAAACTATTTCCTGCTTTAGCATCAGAATAATTTGATATACTTCCTGTTAAATTAGACCAGATATACCTTGTAGTACCACCGATAGATAAATCGTTTGTCAATTTTCTAGAGTATGTAAATGCTGTACTTAACTCTTTGGGATTTTCTATTCCTAAAGAGAAACCTTGGTTGTCAGTTAATTGAATTTCGCCTAAATCAAAATATTTCATAGATAAACCAATGGTCTGGACATTATCTAACTTATAAAAACCAGTAAGGTATGATACTGACATATCATCAACAATTTTACCTAGCCAAGGAACATATGACATTCCAAAACCATATTTTTTATCAATAAAAGCTAGCTTTGCATTATTCCAATGGACTGAATTAACATCAGGTGATGTTGCAACCCCAGTCTCACCCATAGCAGAACCCCTTGAGTCAGGAGAAATTAAAAGAAAAGGAACGGCGGTAATAATAGGTCTCCTAGAAGTATCTTGACCACTTAGTATTGATGCCTGAGAAAATAAATCAAAACTCAGAATTAATGAAAAAATAAATAATACCCTTATCATAATTTCTTAAAAACTTTATTATGTACAGTAATTTTTTTACCATTTGATAAATTACTGACATGCAATTTATATATATAGATCCCTTGAGGCAAAGGATAATTGTTTAAATCATTACCATTCCAAAAAATATCATCAATGACTGAAGATGAAAATTCATAGGTATCTTGATATTCAAATACTTTATTTCCTCTCAAATCATAAATATTAAGATTTACATATATAGATTGATCATCTTGAGGGAGATCAAATTTAAACGTAGTAAAATCACTAAATGGGTTTGGAAAATTCATAACATTTTTAATATTAAGCCTATTATTGTCTCCAATAATAAATACAACTGAATTTGATGATAAATTATTATAATTATCAGAGACTTTTATTTCAATTTTATGTCTTCCAACTCCCAGGTTTCCTAAAGGATATCTTATAATTCCAGATTGATAATCATTTTTATTATATGAAAAATAATCATTTAAGACAACCGAAATTGTATCATCAATAACTCCTACCATTTTTTGATAGGAATTCATACTAGTTTGATTTATACCATTTATATCATAAGCTTCAACAATTAATAGTGGTGACTTAGATACTTTATCTCCAGATTTAAAATCCATATCATCAATATAAATATTCAAATCAGGTCCCTTATTATCTGATTTATATTCATTAGAAGTTCCACCAATAATGAAATCAGAGTAATCAATTGCTTCTTGGAAAGAAACTGTATCAGTAGCAAAAAGATTAATTTTTCCTTTATCAAAATTATACTCAATATTTACAGGGACTGTGAATTCAAAAGAAAAAGAACCATTAATTACACTCGAATAGCCTTTAAAAATAACATCATCCCACTCATTAAAACTATATGGATCACTTTCATCTCCTAGTGTGAGTTTAGAAGAAATTTTATCAAATACTTCAGAAAAAATTTCACCATTAAAAGTTTCTATTTTTTTATTATTAAAATCTACTATATCCCCTGAAATTACGACTTTACCACCAGACTTTAATGTATCGATCTCTTTTATCGATATATTATATTTTGGATAAATTAATTTAAGAGACGGATCTCCCAACAATGCAAAATTTCTATTAATTGGACCACTAAGACTATTATTTTTTGTATCAATAAAAATATCTCCAAGTCTTCTATAGTCATTGTCTATTTTACTGAATACGTTTTTATAAAATTGATTATTTAGTCTAAAGTTAGTTTGAGAGAAAACTGGCCTTGTAGTTGTAAGCAATGCAATTGCACCTCCATTACCCTTATTTAATAACAACTCACCTCCTGATGTAATTAGTGGATCATCAAATTTTCCAAATTCACAAGTTGCGGTAATAAATAGTGGAAGTTTTGACCTATTATTCCAATTATAGATTGAATTATCATCAAGAATTTTTTCTTCAGTCCAAAAAAACTCATTTCCGTGGCCAATATAATTTACAATCATACCACCCTTATCAATTGCATCATCTAATTTAGATTTTGTTTGATTAGATAATTTAACCCCATCAATGACCTCTTGTCTAAAATTATCTAAATATATTTTTCTTATACTATATTCTGGATTTTGTTCATTTAATAAATTAAAATGATTTTCCGCATCATTCTGATGTACATTATTGTCACCGTCATCAGCAATTAAAAATATATTCTTTTTCCAATCTCCTTTAACTTGATTTTTTTTGGAGTATGTATAAAGCTTATCTACATAATCCTTTGAATCAGATGTATTATTACTTGGAATACGTCCGATACTAACTTCAAGATCATGATCACCATTTAAATTTTCAACCCAAATTCCTTCATCACTTTCTAAAAAACCGAAATAATCATCTGAGGAAAAACTATATATATTATTATATGAATTATAAGATTGATAGATAGGAATAAAATTAGTATTGTTAGGAACTCTATCTTTATAATCATATGAACAGTCACCAAATAAGAGCACATATTTTAATTTTTTGCCTGAGACATTATAGACATATTTTATATAATTTCTGATAGCTGATACATCTTGATTCCCAGATGAAAATTGATTATAAATATCATTAATATTAGTGACAGATACAGTCAAGCCTTCATCCTCTCTAAGATGTTTTATTCTTTGAGCATCTTCAAAAAAATTACTATGAGTAATTATTAATAAATCAGGACTATCGCCATTTAATATATTTGAGTTTTGAACTTTCTTAGAGAAAATTGGATAAAGAAGATCTTCAATATCAAAGACAATATTTCTACTGTAGAGACTGTCGTTTTTTATTACATAATAACTTTCATTTTCGTAAATAGTTTCTAGTTCATATATGTTGTATGAGTCTGAAATATTCCAAAACTTCAAATTATTTTTTCCGTTTTCATCAACACCGTGATTTTTATTTGATGAAATATTATACTTCCTAAAAAATCTTTTATTTTCCGCATGTGAATAAAATAATAGATTTCCAGATGAATAAGAATTTAATTCTATAGAACCAGTTATATCTACATAGTCCAAATAAGATATAGCAGAATTAGTTCCAGAATATTTTATATTTATATATCCTTCATTAGGAAAATAGTTAAAATCCGTCATTTCTACTTGACTTAAAATTTTATTTCCGTATATACCCTCTTTAATAGTATTCATCTCAAAAGTTGATAATTCAGAGTTATCTACACTCACAGTAAAAGATGAAGGAACAGTAGATCTTGATACTAGTCCTAACTCTAAGGAAACATTAGAGTTTTCAACGAAAAATTCATTGAGTGGAATACTTAGTGAATTTCCAGGAGAAAAAATTTCACCATACCAATATCGTCCAGACTGAATAATATTATATAAGTCATTCTCATATCTATAATTAAAAAAAACATTATTAACTTCATCTTCAAAATCAGTTGTAGACTCCTCTATATTAATTTCTCTTGATTTATCTCCATCTATCTTAACAAAGTAATAGGCTGTGTCAGTATATATATTTTTTTCAGTCTTAATTCTATTTGATTCACTATCAAAATAAATTTTATCAGAAGATTGTAAATAAAAATATATAAACTCATTTTCCTCAAATAAATTATTGGAATTTCCTGAAAACTTAATCTGAATTTCCTGAGGATTTATTTTATTAGAATGAGAATTTAATTGAGGTAAAGCTCCGTTATACCCTGATCCATAAACCTGAATTGTTTTTGGATCTAAACCATTAATAGATATATTATTTTTTTCTAAGAAATTTTTATCAATTTTAAATACTCCTGACTCCAATACTCCTATTTTAAACCAATCTCCATTATCCAGAATTGAGTTCTGAGAAATGATGTTATTGGACAAAAAAAATAAAACTATGAAGTAGATTAAACTTATTTTCATTGAGGTGAAATCAAACAATACTATAACTTAAAATAATGAATATTATTTCAAAAATAACTTTGAAATTATTGCTTTTGAAAAAGAATAGATAACATAGAGGAATATAATTAAAAACAATATTGAATGACCGTACATATATAATATTAAGAATGAAATTAAAAGCATAATGTACTTCTCTAAATTTGATTTAAAATTAATGCTCTTAAATTTTAAGTTAAAAAATTTAATTTTTGATACCATTAAAAAAGAAAAAAGAAGTATTAATCCTATTAAAATATTTTGAGTTATTAGTGAAGAGTAGACCCCATTATAACTTGATATAGACATAAAAAATAAGGCATTAGCCGGAGTTGGTAAACCTTCAAAATAATCATTATTATCTTCAGAAAGATTAAATTTAGCAAGTCTTATAACGGAAAAGATTAAGATAAAAAATGATATGTATTTTAAATTTGTATCATTTATTTCCGAGATATGAAAAAAGAGAACAGTTGATGGTAATACCCCAAAAGATATCAGATCTGCTAAAGAGTCTAATTGTTTACCAAATTCCGATATAACATTTAGTTTTCTAGCAAAAAAACCATCTAAAAAATCTAGTACTAAGCAAATATAAAACAGCAATAATATTGATAAACTACTCTCACCATTAATAACATTGATTACACAGAAAAATCCAATTATAAGATTTGATAATGTAAACAGATTTGGAATATTATTTTTCAATTTAAAAAAGGGTTATTTTTTTTCTCTTCATAAATAGTAGTTTTTGGTCCGTGACCAGGGAAAACAATATCATCATCCCCTAATAAAAATAGCTTATTTTTGATACTTTTAATTAAAACATCATAGCTACCTCCTGGCAAATCTGTTCTCCCAATAGAGTTTTTAAATAAAACATCTCCACTAAAACACAATTTATCTTCCCTAAAATAAAAACCTAGGTGACCTGGCGAATGACCTGGTAATGATAAAATTTCAATTGGAATTTCAAGGAAAGTTAATTTAGATGAATCATCTATAAGTTTTACATTATTTTGATGACCATACTTTTCAAAACCAAACATGGAAGCATAATTAATCATATTATCATGGAAATCTAACTCAGATTTAGGGATATAAGTATCAATTAAGTATTCATCAGATAGATATTTTATTCCTAGGACGTGATCAATATGAACATGAGTAATTAGAATAAATAGGGGGGTTAAAAAATTTTCTTCAATAAAGTTTTTAATTTGAGTATTTTCATTGTCATAATAGTTACCAGGATCTATAATTATACATTTACCATCTTTTATGACAAGGTACGTGTTTTCTTGATAATCATTGAAAGTAAAAGATTTGACTTCTATCATTTTCTAATTTATTTACAAATTTGAGATTTAAATGATTATATATGTAATAAATGACAAAAAAATATGACTATATAATTATTGGTCAAGGCATCGCAGGATCAGCATTTGCATGGAACTTATACTTTAATAATAGATCATTTTTAATAATAGATTCCAAAGAGAAAAATTCAGCTTCAGAAGCAGCATTAGGGATTTACAATCCAATTACAGGTAGAAGAAATAGTCTAACTTGGAATGCAGATAAATTATTTAAAACTACTGAAGAGTTTTATTATAAAGTTGAAAAAATCTTAGAACAAAAATTTATTTATAAAAAAAATATATTTAGACCATTTAAAAATAATCGTGATTTAAATGATTGGAATATAAGATTAGAAAATTCTAAATTTAAAAAATATATAAAGAAGTTAGATGATAAGGGGGTTTTGACTTCAAAAAGTGGATATTTAGATGTTTCAAAATATTTAACCGAAACAAGAAAATATTTTAAATCTCAAGATCGTTATATTAAAAAAAGAATAACATCTAAAAATATTAATACAGGGAAGAGTAGAATAATGATTAATGATTATAATGCTAAAAATATAATTATGTGCATGGGAATAAATCAAAAAAAGCTTGATTTATTTTCATACCTACCTCTAAGACCAGTTTCAGGAAATAGTATTACTGTTGAAGCTGACTTCAAGACAAAAAACATAATTAATAATAGAATATCTGTTATAAATACATCTAAAAATAATTTGTATGCTGGTTCAACTTATCATAATGGATTTGAAAATATGGGAACTGATAAAGTTGAAAATCAGTTAAAAAAAATAATTAAAAAAAAATATAAGATAAAACAATATAAATTTGGAATAAGACCGGCAACAAGAGATAGAAGACCCTTTGTAGGAAGACACCCTAAATTTAATAATTTATTTATTCTAAATGGTTTAGGATCAAAAGGAGTAAGCCAATCTCCACATTGCTCAAAAGAACTATTAAACTATATTGAGTTAAATAAAAATTTAGACAAAGAGATAAACATTGAAAGAATCAAAAACGTAGGTGAATAGTATGCAAAAGTATATCATTATATTTTTTCTAATATTATCAAATAATTTACTATCCCAAAGTAGTATTTATAATAGAATTGGCAAAAACAGAATTCAATATGAGTCTTTTAAATGGGAAGTTATCTATACTAATAATTTTGAAATTTATTACAATACAAATAGTTTAAATATTGCAGAAATTGCTTCTGAACATTTAGAAAATAATTTTTCTTCACTTACAAATAATGTAGGCCATCAGCCATTTCAAAAAACTAAAATTTTTATTTACAACTCTGAAAAAGATTTAGATCAAAGCAATATAGGGATTAATGAAACTGATAAGTTTTTATCAAGTAATCTTAACCTAAATAACCGAATAATTTTCAAGATCGCATTCAATAATAATTTAGATGAATTCAAGAAAGAGTTGAATTATGAGTTTTGTAAAGTGCTGATAAGTGATTTAATGCATGGAAATATGAGTTTTGCAAAAAGATTTGGTAAAGTTTCATTTATAAATATTCCAGAATGGTTTTCTGAAGGTGCTGCAAGATATCTTGCTTTTGGGTGGGGAATTGAAATGGACAATATTATTAGAGATTACTTCCTTACAGAAAGTAAAAAATCAATTAATAAAATAACTGAAAATCAGGCCGGGTATATCGGTCAGAGTATTTGGAATTATATATCTATAACTTATGGAAAAAATACAATTTCAAACATCATAAATTTAACTAAATTATTAAGGAATCCAGAGAAAGCTATATCAAGCTCACTCGGTATTAATTTTAATAATTTAATAAATAACTGGTCAGATTTTTATAGTTCAAGTATTAATAATTTCGAGAGAAATTACAACGAATCAAATTTAGAGTCATTAGAAAAATATGATAAGATAATTGACCTAAAAATAGATGAAAATAATAACTATATATTATTCAGCTCAATTAAAAAAAATTATAAAAAATTAGTATTACTAAATAGAAACTCGAAGAAAATTAAGGTTATTGATAAAACTAAAAATAACTCATCGAAGGAATCATATTTTTTTGAGTGGATTGACTCAGAAAATATCTCTTATATTAAAGACATAAAAGGAGTACAATTTTTAATTTCTCAAAATATAATATCAAATAAAAAGACTTATAAATCACTTAAAAGGTTTGATAAAATTAATGGTTACTCATTTAATACTAATAGGAATTTAATTGTTTTAAGTGGTACTGAAAATAATCAAAGTGATATATATCTCCTGGGTGTCAACTCAGACAATATGAAAAAAATCACAGATGATTTAGCTCATGATATATTTCCTGTATTTCTTCAAAACTCAACTTCTATAGTTTTTAGCTCAAATAGAATAAATGCAGATTTAACATTAGACGAAAAAAGTCAAACTTCAGATTATTACAATATTTATCTATATAATTTAGATACTACTTCTAACAATTTAACTCAATTAACAAAAGATGAAAGTGTTAACATAAAAGCAAAATCAATTTCAAAGAAAGAATTACTTTATTTAAGTGATAGGAAAGGGATATTCAATTTATTTAAATTAAATATAGATGAAAAACCTATACAAGTAACTTCTAATAGCACTAACATCATAAACTATGATTTTAATGATAATAACACTCCATTTTTAGCTTTTAACTCTCTAGTTGAAGGAAAAAATATAATCATTGAAGAAAATTACTTTGAAATTAATAAAGAAAAAACAAGTGAATTAACAGCTAGACAAAAACAATTACTATCTCAAAAAATTGCACTTAATAAAATCAATGAAATCTCATTACAGAAGAAAAATAGTAATATTGACTTTGAAACTACAGAAGATTTTAATTTTGAGGATGATAAAAAAATTACTTCCTCTATCCTAAAAAACATAGAAAGGAAAAAGAATTCAAGAATAAATTCGGACTCTAAATACAGATATTCATTTGTAAAAAACAACTTCAATAGTTTTATCAAGGTTGATCAACAAGAAGGATTAGGAACACAGGTTGAAACAGACTTTATTGAACTGTTTGAAGACCATAAAATATATGCCAGTGCTTTTCTTCCATTTTCGAGCTTAAAAAGTTCTGATATATATACTGAATATAGTTATTTAAAACATAGGTTTGATCTAAGAGTATCACTAGATAGAAAAATTTTATTTACTGAAGATTCTGAACGATTTATTTATCACAAATATTTATACAATCAATTGAATTTTAATATTTCTTATCCTATTTCAAAATTCTCTAGATTTGAATTAGTTCCTTTTTATGCAATATATAAGTACAATGATTTAGATTATAGAATATTTAATAATACACCCCCATCTTTTTCTTTTTATGAAAAAAATAAATTTCATGGGTATAATATTAACTTCAAATTTGATAATACTAAGAAGGTACAATCAAACTTAGAAGAAGGGACAAGACTCCAGTTTAGTTTCAAAAATTATATTTCTAAAAACAGAAATTTCAAAAATTTAATTTTTGATTTATCTCATCATCAACCAATAACTGATGATATTGTTTTATCTTCTAGACTATTCTATGGAAATTCCTTTGGTGAAAATCCAAATAAATACCTACTGGGAGGCGTAAAGAATTCATTAATTAATAATATTGACAATAAAGGGATTAATGACCCTTTACTTATTTCAAATGGTTATAATAACTACAATTATATATTTGGAGAATATATCGACCTTAGAGGATATAACTTTAATAAATTCGACGGTTATAAAGTTTTAGTTTTAAATACAGAGTTGAGAGTACCTGTAATTAAGACATTAATTGGAAGTTCTGTATCTAGTAGTTTTTTAAACAGTTTACAAATTGCTGGATTTTTTGACTTAGGATCATCATGGAATATTAACTCTCCTTTCAGTAATAAAAGTGATGTAAATACTTGGATAATTAAAGAGCCTGGCTCAGTTTTTCAAGCAGAAATAGAAAACTCGAAAAATCCTTGGTTAGCTAGTTACGGAATAAGTGTAAGATCATTTATATCTGATTACTATGTAAAAATTGATCTAGCAAAACCAATTGAAGATTATCAAATAAAAAGCACAAAGTTTCATATTTCTTTTGGATATAGTTTTTAAATTCAATTATGGTTAAATCAATGACAGGTTATGGGTTTAGTTCAATAGATAAAAAAAACTTCTCGATTGAAGTAGAAACAAAATCACTAAACTCTAAATTCTTTGATTTCAATTTAAAATCTAATTTAGAATTAGGTGGAATTGAAAACGAAATAAGAAATTTTGTAAAAACTAAAATCATAAGAGGCAAAGTAGAAATTAATATAAATATCAATAAATCAGATAAATCTAAGATATTAGATAAAGATAAATACGAGTCTTTTTTTAAAGAGATAAAAAGTGTAATAAAAGATAAGACTATAAATGATACGAATGTTCATAACAATATTTTTAAAAATTTATCTTACATCGAAAAAGACAAAAAATTTAATATTTCTAAAAGCAACATAATTCCAATTATAAAAAAATCTGTAATCAATTGTGTTCAATTTAGAGAAGAAGAAGGAATCTCCATTTTAAACGATATCAAAAAAAATATTAATTTGTTAAAGAAGGAACTATATCAAATTGAAAAAAAAGATAAGACAAGAAAAAAAAGTTTAAGTCAAAAAATTAAAAATAAAATTTCATCGGTTAAAAATATAAAGTTTGATAAAAATAGACTCGAACAAGAAATATTTTATTATTTGGAAAAGCTAGATATTAATGAGGAGATAATTAGGCTAAATAAACATATTGACTTATTTATAAAAACTATTAATAAGAAAAAACCAATAGGAAAAAAACTAAATTTTATATGCCAGGAAATAGGGAGAGAAATAAATACTATCGGATCTAAATCTTCAGAATTTAAAATTCAATCCTCTGTTATAAATATGAAGGAGTATCTAGAAAAAATTAAGGAAGAAAATTTTAATATACTATAAGTAAAATTTTACCCAAGCTTAAACGTAATTGGAAGAATCATTCTAACCTTAACTGGTCGACCTCTTTGTTTACCAGGAGACCACTTTTTTGCTTTGGCAATTACTCTAACTGCTTCTTCATCACAACCCGCACCTATACCTTTAATCGCTTGTACGTCTGTTAAAGATCCATCTTTATCTACTACAAACTGAACAAATACTTTGCCCTCAATACCCATTCTTCTTGCTTGAGCAGGGTATCTTAGGTTGGTTGCAACATATTTGTAAAATGCTCCCATTCCTCCAGGAGGTGTTGGCTGATCTTCTACAATAGTAAAAATCTCATCAACTTCTTCTTCTTCAGGAGCTTCTTCAAAAATAATTTCTTCAATCACTGTCTCTTCTGTAATCTCAACATCTATCTCGATTTCAATTTCTTCTTCAATCTCCTCTTCATCAGGAACCTCAATAATCTCTGGCTGTTGAATAACAGGTGGTGGTGGTGGTGGTTGTTCTGTCGGTGGTATTTCCATTAAATCTTCGAAATCGTCTTCAATAGTTCCTAAATCCATTCCTGCACCTCTATCATAAAATCTCCATTCAAATGCTGTAATTACTAGTAATAGGCTTAAACACAAACCAATATTGAGAAACAATCCACTCTTCTTTTCTAAATCTGCTTTAGGGTTCTTTTTAATTTCCATTTCAGTAATTTAAATAAATTATATTTTACTTACTAAATAAATATCCAATAATTGAACCTAAAAAAGAACCTAAAACATTCATTAAAAGATCAATTGAATCATAACTCCTGTAGGGTATATAAATTTGTATTACTTCAACTAATACACAAAAACCCACAAATGGTATTATTACTTTTAAAATTGAAATATTTAAACTTTTATTTTTTATAAAATAAGATTTAGTAATTAAATATGATTGAATAAAAAAAAGAAAGAAATGGACAATTTTATCAGCATATTCATAAGATATACTATTGGATTTTGATTTATAGAAAATCATAAGGTAAACAATCAATAAAAACCAAAAAACTGAGAGAAAAGAATAAAAATAAAATCTTTTATTTTGTGATAGACTCATATCCATCTAAATCTAAAAGCTCATCAAGTTGAGATTTGTTATCTATTTTTATTTTAACCATCCAACCATCTCCATATGGATCACTATTAACTAATTCTGGATCAGATTCGAGTTTTTCATTAACCTCCATAATTTCTCCAGAGATAGGCATAAAAAGATCTGAAACAGTTTTTACAGCCTCAACAGTTCCAAAAACCTCTCCCATTTCAATATTTTCATTTAGAGTCTCTATTTCAACATAAACGATATCACCCAATTCACCCTGAGCAAAGTCTGTGATACCAACATAAGCTACGTCATCATCTACTCTAACCCACTCATGATCTTTAGTGTATTTTAGATTTTTTAAGTTCATTTGACGAATATAATAAATGATTTTAAACTGAAAAAAATTATTGATTTAAACTTAATCTCAGTCTTGCTCCAAATGATGATGAATACCTAGGGAATGAATTAGAAACTATTGGTTTATTGATAACTCTGTCATAATATATTATAAGATTTACTCTATTATTTACTGTGTAATTAATGTTAGGTCTTAATTGAAAATTATAATTCCCATTAGTAACTGTACTTTCTTTGTCAATCTTTCTTTGGATGGCTTTTGTATTTCTGATGGTAAAGTTTAATCTAAATTCTATCTCATTATCTAGTACTATTGTATTACCCATATATTTAAATGGTAGCTTTAATTTTTCCTTTGTATAACCAAAATCAATAGAAAAGTCTGAATTGATCATTTCGGATACTTGAGCGTTAGATAGATTAAGCATAATATTTCTATCTTTCTTATAATCAATTCTCGCATTTAAATTAGTTTTTGTTCTCACATTTACACCAATTAGAGGTGAAAATCTCTCTGTTATTCTGACTTGATTTATAATATAAAATGGCACAAAACCATTTTCTGTTTGCTGAGATGCCAATGGATAATTCATAATTGAATTATTAAAATCTAGGTTATCAATATAAAGGAGAGAATTAGAAAATTCCCCTATTGAATAGATGCTTTGATAACCATGAGATATTGTTATATTAGAAAATATTTCACTTAAAGATTCAATTTTACTTAATCCAGAAAAATCTATTCGCCAATTTGGAATTGGAATCTTAGGAAAAGGTTTTAAGGAAAAACTAGTTGGATCAGAGTCTGAATAAGCAGAAATAAATGCTGGAATTAAAACATCTTGAGAGTTTAGTCCATATTCCCCTTGTGCATTTAAATTATTTAATCTATCTCTTATAATCGATCTGTTTTTTGAAAATTTTTCAAATGTTGGAGAGTTATTTAATTCATCATCTTTAATAAATGCTGTCTTAATTGCTAGAAATGATAATGAAAAGTTTCCACCTCTAGATGGTGTAAGAGATACATAAGAGTTTTTTTGAGAATCAAATCTAAAAGTCTCTTGAAAATTTTCAGTTACAATTCTTTTTGCATCAAGTTGAATTCTAAAAGAATTTAGTGGTTGAATAGTACTTCTAAATTGAAAGGTATTACTTCTAGTTTGAATAAATGGATTATTTAAATAATCATTCTTTACTAGCCAACCATTTTCTGCAGCTACTCTCCTTATCTCTGAATCTTGAGATCCAAAAACAAAATTCCATCCAGGTGAATTATAAAAATTATTATTTCCAAATAATCCAGGAGATCCAATTACACCAGCCATACCCGTTCTTTCTGTAACATCATATGTAATATTTATTGATCTCAGAGACATTACTAATTTCATTAGTCCATCAAAAGTTTTAGATTGAAATATGGATTTAATTGTATCTTTTTCTTTGAACTTTTTGTTATAGTTTTTGAGTATAGGAATCTTATCATAGAACTTAGAAATATCTAATTTAGTATTCATTGAATATTCTCTTGTATTTTCAATTATATTACCTAAAGTATCAGCTTGTTGGAAAGAACCAGCTGACCATATATATCTTGATGAATATTTTGCATTAGAACTTACCCAATCTAGAAGAGGAATTTTATTTATTGGAACCTTATAATTTATATCAAAATCTTGATTGAAATTATTTGCCCTACCAAGTTTTTTTAGATTGAAATACATACTATCTAATTTCTCCTGTGTATCTAACTCACCTTCAGGCTCATCAATAATAGAATTATTGGTAACTCTGAAATCAATATTCATACTATTAAATAAATCCCAACGTAAACTATAGGATTTATTTAAAGAAAAATATTTTTCATAAATTGGATCTACTCCATCAATATTTAAATCTGAATTTCTATATTGGGTTTTATTAAACCTTCTATTTAAGTCCCCTCTTATATTTACATTTGATGGTAGCAAATTCAAATTGAAGTCTTTAATTAATTTAAAAATTTTATTATCAAAAAATTTAATATTATTGAATGGCTGAATGTTAATTGGTTTAGGAGAAAAGTTATATGTGATATTACCCCTATGTTCTTTTGATTCCATTGATTGGGTTGTAACATTAGAACTAGCTCTCTCACTATAAGAAAAACCTGTAGAAAAATTTTCAATATCCCAAAAGTCAACTCTAGAATTTGGATTCGTTCTCTCCTTCCTTACATTATTTAAACTTATTGATTTTGATTCCATCCTTTCTTCAGTCAGTCTTTTATATTCTTCTCTTTGAGCTTTCGTATCGAAAGAATTAATTGAAGCAGATAATGGTATATCTTTATCTAAAGGATCATATTTTGGAGTAATTATTGATGTAGAAGATGATATATATAAAGGTAACTTTATTCCTGATTTTGAAGGCAACAATTTATCTAGATTAATATTTGCTGAAGCATCATACTGTAATTTTTCGTCTCTTGATCTTTCAGAAATTCTTTGCTGAATAGAACCAAAACCCACTGAAGTATATCTAAGAGAAGATGACACTGTTCCTATATCAGATAGCTTTAAATTTAAGCTTGTATTTGCAGCCCATCCTTTAGTTCTATCAAAATCTGTTAACCTAAGCTCATTAAACCATATGCATGCAGACTTAGATGATCTATCATCAGATAAAGGGTTTTTTACACCAATCATAAAATTTAATATAGATCCTACTGAAGGGCGACCTTTAATTCTTATTATATACTTTCCATTAGCTGAAATCTTAGAAAATGGAGAATTGACATCTATACCTTCTCGATTTCTTATTGATTTTAAAGACAATAATTCTTCAATAGATAAATTGATTTCATTTTCTTCTGGCCAAATTATTCTTGAGAGATTTGAACTATTTTGATTTATTAATGATGGTTGAGTGACTCTTAATGGTAATTCAATCTCATAGTAATTATTCTCGTAATCAGAACCAAACCTCAAAAAAGCATTTATTTCGTTATCGCTTAATATATCTCCATTATTTGGTTCTGCATGAATAAACATTTTAATTCTACCATAATTTATTAAATCAAAATTAGACTCCTTGAATATTGCTCTACCGTCTCCATCTGACAAATCATCTACACAAATCTGAAGGGACTGCTCATTAGTTCTTCTCTGTACTATAGTAGTATTATCAATGTCTCTTGGAATTCCTGGAGGCACAACATATGGGGATTTATTTTCAGACCCTATACTATTTTCTTCTATACTAACAACAGAAATTTCGATGTCAGAATCAACATTTTCAGAAACTTCATTTAATCCCGATTGCGAAATCGACTCTTCATATTTTCTCCACTGACTTCCAACTAACTGAAACTTGGCAAGTCTCAATACAACAGGCTCCTCCCAACCTGTTAAATAGGTACGAATAAACCTTATAGTTTTATAATCTGATATAGATCCATAGGTCCTAGTTGGAGTTCTAATTGGAATTCTAAATTGATACCATGTAGCATTACCTGATTTATCGATTATTTTATCTACGATGTTACTTTTACCAATATCTAAATCTCCTGGTTTAAGATTAATTTCATATTCAAAATAACTTTCAGTATCAGATAAAGTATTATCTTCATTTAAATCTTCATTCTCAGGATAAGGAGATCCCTGAGAAGAAAAGTTATTATTTGAGCTAATAGGAGAGTTACCTTCCATACCATTGATATTTTTATATCTCTCTAGAATTTTTATATCTAGTTCATCGTACTCATTACCTAAATAATACTTAAAGTTATCCGCAGAAACATCAGACTCTATTTTATTTTTACCTTCAGCAGTTAAATTAATTTTGTCGAGAAAATTTTCATTAAAGTAATCAATCTCATCCTCATTTTTTAATCCATCAAGTCCTATATCTTGGTTAGATCTTACATTAATATTATTCTCAAAAAAATTAGTCAGATATTGTTTTGTTGTTACCCTACCCCATTCATTAAACTTAACACCGTTACTTGAATAATCCTGAGATAAACCATTTTCAAAAGCATGAAGATTATCTTTCATTAAATCTTCCGATACATTACCCAAATTAAAGATTAGTTTACCTCCTGTTGAATTATTTTTATTAAAAATACCATCAAGAACTTTTCCATTTTCACCATTAATAAATGGGTCCATCATCCAAAATTCAATGTACTGAACATTAGTTCTATCAAAATCTGTATCATTTGATATACTTTTAGTTATTGCTCCATAATTTGATTTAGGATCTCTCAGAAGTCCAGAAGGTAACAGATCCGTTGAATAATTATACTGACCCCTCTCATTTGGAAAATATGCAATATCAAAAACTGAAAGATTAGTGTTAATCAGTTGCCTATCTTGTTTTCTAAATATATCCTGAGGTGATATTGCTTTTATATAATTATTTTCAAGATCTTCCAATGAGATATTTTGTGGTTTTAAAGAACCTCCATTTAGGTAAAAAATATTATCAATATTATACCATGCAATTTTTGCTCTTTTAAAAGAGTAACCTAAATTATTTGAAGTACTGCTACTCTTGTCAAATAAATTATTTTTAGTTGCAGGAGTTGAACCTAACTTCCATGAAATTGTATTACCCCCTAATGAGATAGGTATTACTGCACTTTCAAAATCATCTATATATGTAACACCTTCACCATTAATAATATTTGAAGTTCCTGGAACAATTTGTGCAAATTCACTACTAAAATTTATATTTGATTTTTCTGTTGTTGCTAAAAAAGGAATAGTATTAATAATTTTTGTTAGAAATTCGCTTTCCTTATTAATATTAAAATCAAATCCATATTTTGTGTTTTTTAAAGGTTCATTTCCAACACTAAATCTTGTGATACCTCCAGGTCTTTCATTTAAATGAAAAACTGTAAAACCAAGATTAATGTTTTCATCAAATTTATATTCTGCTCTAGCTCCAGATAACCACTTAGTCTGAAAATTAAATAAATCAGCTTTTTCAAATGATATTGTTATTTCTTGACCTGAAGATAAGATAGCAGGATTAAGAATTCTCACACTTCCCAAATTATAATTAACAGTATAATCAGTACCTTCAACAAGTCTTAAATTACCTGCCATTACAACCACTGAATTTTCAGAAATATCTAGGCCAGGGAGATTAATTTCATTTCCCGAACCAGAAGAAACGCTCCCAACAATAAAAAATTTATTTTTTGAAAGTATTTGTTCTGCTTCATCTTGAGTTTGAGAGTACAGTTCGTTAAAAACATATTTCTCAGACAAATCAACCTCATTATTTACGATAAAGTAGGAATTTAATTGTGAACCAAATGGCTCAAGTACAGGAAAAATTATATTTCCTTTTTTAGAATTTATTGTTAAACCCTCAATAAAGTCAAAATTACCATCAAACTGAGGGTCATTAAAAGAATTTAATCTATCTAAACCTAATAACCTAATAAGTGGTTTATCTCTTGTTAGTGTTCCCTCATTTAAGCTTGGGTTATTAAAGCCAACTGCATCATCTCTATAGTTTATTCTTAATTCAAAATTTTCTTTTTCAATTTGAGTTGCATTTAGATTATAAATATTTTTCATCATTAAGTCCCAAGTAGGAATTTGCGTATTGATGTTAGATGGTCTAATTAGTTTCAAAAATATTATTTCATTATCTTCTCTGTTTTGGTAGTCTTCTGTCAGTTCACCTACCTTATATCGATTCCCATTATATGTATACTCATAGGAAACAGCTAAAACTTCATCATTTTGTAGCCTCCTCAGTAGAGATACATAACCAAGTGATTTATTTATTTCATATTCATCGACATCTAATTTCCTTGCTGATGTTACTTTTTCAAAATCAATGGTTTTTGATAAATTCAATTGGTTAATTAGTATGTCATCAACAAAATTTACATCTCTTAAATTGTTATTACTTATAATAGTCTCAAAAAGTAAATTTGAATTATTATCATTTGGCCCAATATTTCCAGGACCTATAAAAGGATTATTCTTATTTAAAATTATATCTCCCTCACCTAAATCTGTAAACCCTACAAAATTTCTTAAAGATTCTGAGTTATTAGTTCTATTTAAAATATATACTTCTACCCTATTAATATTAATTCCAGAACTAACTAAAGGTAAAGATTTTAACCATCTCTCATAATTATTTCTAAAATAATGTCCTAGAAAAAAATGTCGATTTCTATCATAACTAGATCCTAGTATCTCAAATTCTCTACCCTGAAATCCGTTATCAATTTTAATAGATTCACTTTTACCTTGTTGCCTTGATAGAATACCAGTAATACTAAGATTTCCAAACTGGAGCTGAGTCTTTAATCCAAATAAACTCTGAGCACCTCTCAAAAGACTGTTTTTAACAGGCATACTTACATTTCCGACCTCTATCTTTCTAACTATCTCCTCATCAAAACCTGTATAATCTAATTTTAAATTATTTTGAAAATCAAATGTGTTATTGTTATCAAAATTTGCAGAAATTTTTAATTTTTCACCAACCTTACCATTTATATTCAAATTAATTTGTTGATCATAATTAAAACCTCCGTTTCTCTGTTGCCTTATCGGAATAGATGGATTTTCAATTTTCTGAAATTTTCCTCCAAAATCTAAATTCACAAAACCATTTACTTGAAGGTCAATGAAGTTACCTCCAAATATCCTATCTAAAGATTCAGAAATATAGATCTTAGGGATAAGCCTACCACTTTCTAATGTGTTTTCTCCATCTAAACTCAATGACTTTTTTTTAAAATATTCCTTAATCTCTTTATTAGTATTATAACTATCATAGCTATCAAAAGGAATTGAAATAGAAGGCCTAAAGTTAAGTTCACCCATTTTTTCATTTATATAAAACACTCTTGCTGTATCATATGAAGCTCCTAATTTTAAGAGCGAAGAATTAATATCAAATGGATTATTAGAAAATAAACTAGAATAAGGGTCAGAATATCTATCTTTTATCGAGTAAGTGGAAAAAAAACTAGGATTGTATTGAATAATTGAATCTTCTTTCAAATCAATCGATTGAGATGAGAGAGGAAGATATTTTAGGTGAAATAAAACTAAAATATAAAAAACCTTAAAATATTGACTCAAAGTAATTCTTTTAGATATTAAGATCTCTTAAGCACCTCTTTGATCAAATCTTCAAGAGAAATTTCATTATTTCTCTCCAAAATATCATTTATATGTTTTTCAACAATATTTTTAGAAATACCTAAAGAAGATAAAGCTGATAACGCTTCATTTTTGATAGTATTGTCTATATCGTCATAAAATTTATCTTGACTAATATCATCAAATGAAACTTTATCTTTTAATTCTAAAATTATTCTTTCAGCAGTCTTTAATCCGATACCTTTTACTGATTTTATTTTATTAGTATCAGAACTTAAAATTGCCTTCTTTAATTCATTAGCTGATAATGAGGATAATATCATAATTGCTGTACTTGGACCAACACCGTTTATTGACAGTAGACTAAGAAAAGTATTTCTTTCACTCTCACTATTAAACCCAAAAAGAGTATGAGAATCTTCTTTCACATTTAAATGAGTATAAACAAATACATCTTTCTGATCTTTTAATTTTGAATAAGTTCTTAAAGAAATATTGACATCATATCCAATTCCATTTACCTCAATAATTATTTTTGCTGGATCGATATGATTTTTTTTACCTCTAATGAAAGATATCATAATTCAAATGTCATTAATATTGAAGAAATTTCTTGCATTAACCCTCTTTTTTTTAATCCAGGAGCATATACATACCCTTCTAAATAATAGATCCTTTTTAACTTAGAATCATAAATTATTTTACTATGAAAAGGACCTCCCGCAGAAATATCACTTAGTTTCCATAATCCTCTAGACTCGATAGCTAAATTACCTTTGAAATTAACTTTATTTGATTGAATAGGAAATACATTCTGAAGATCCATAAATATTTCTGATTTTTCAGAATCTCTTAAATACTTCTTTGAAATATAATTCCTTATAGGTTTAATATTTATATCAGAGGAATTAAATACCTCATAAAAATTTTTCAATTCACTATTTGAATAATCTTCGTAGTACAGAAAAATATTTTTATCATATTCTAAGTCAAGTTGCCTCAACCAAAAAAAGTTAGAGTTTTCTTCTTTAATATTTTTTGCTAAATCATAACCATAAGGAATTTTAATATTAATATTATGATCTGAAAAAATTTTATCCATCAAATTTTTTTCAACTTTTCTAAATACTTCACTATCAACTCTTTTTTTTAATTCGTCATCAAAAAATTTTAAAATTGAATTTTTGTTATTTTTAATTTTAGTGTAGAGATCAGAGTCATTTTTACCAAAAAGATACAGAACTACCTGTCCCTTAGCATATTGATTTCTTCTAACAAAAGAAAAAAGGGACGAATCAGTTTCAATTTTCTTTAAAGATTCTGAATTAAAATTTCTTCTTAGTATATCTGATCCTAAGCTATTTCCTTCTAGAGAAAATGCAATAATAATATTTTTTGCATGTTTTAAAATACTATTGAATTTTCTTGGCTTGATATATCTAAGGTCATATTTAGGTTCAGGTTGAGGTAATCCAGAAATATATGAAGAATAAATATTCACTAATTCTCTTCCTATTTCACCTTTAAATTTTGTAGAATCCATTACGATTAACATTTCATTATTTTCACCAGAGGCATTAGGAAGAAATGAAGGATTACTTATTCCTGATTTTGGTTGATCATCACATGAAAATAATAGGATGAAAAATGAGACTAAATATGAAATAATCTTTATTCTATTAAGCATTATTTACTATTTATAAATATTAATATTAATTTTAAAAAAAAATCTAAATAAAATGAGTAACGAAACTTTAAACAAAGCTATCACATCATGTTTTGCTAAGATAGCAAGAGTTGATGGAAGTATTGGCAATGAAGAAATGGATATTATGAACTCAAGTGAAATATTAAAAAAATATAAACACGGGAGTATTGAGAATATTGATACAAAAAACTTCTTTAATAAAATTCAATCTGAATATGGTAATAGTATCAAAGAGAATTTAGATGATGATGAGAAAGAGGTATTTATTGGAGAGCTTGTAAGCTTAATAAAAGCTGATAATAAAGTTCATGACCATGAGTTTTTTCTACTTGGACATGTCGCTAATAGTATAGGTTATAGTCCTGAAAAAGTTGCAGAAGTTATTAAAAATAGAGGTATTTCAGGCAGCAAGTCATCTGGCTGGTTCTCTTGGTTATTTGGATAAAAAATAAATTATTTTTTATCAGAGTCGGAATTCGATTCCTTTTCAATTTCTTTTTTAATTTCTCTAGAAGCATCTTTAAATTCCCTAATACCCTTACCAAAACCTCTAAAGATTTCTGGTATTTTATTAGCTCCAAAAAAGATAACAACGATAAGACCAATTATTATCCATTCCCAACCTCCAGGCATTCCAATAGCAAAAATTAAATCCATATTGTAAATTTTATTTGTAAATATAGCAAAATCATTTTTTGATAATCCAATTTTCTGGATTCAACTTAATATTATTTTTCCATATTTGAAATTGTAGTTGAGTAACACCATCATTATTTGTCACTAAATCAGCAATTTCTTGATTTTTTGATATAATATCTCCTTTCTCAACTTTCAAGTTTTTTAACTTTGCATAAAGTGTGTAGTACTCTCCATGGTTAATAATTATTACATTATTCATTCCAGGAATAAATGCGACGGTAGATACCTTACCATCATAAATTGCATATACTTTTGATGACCTACGAGTTTGAATATCAACACCATCATTTTTAACTTTAATATTTTTAATTATTGGATGGGGGTGCTCTCCAAATTTATTTGAGATAAAACCTGATTTCACTGGCCACTCAAACTTCCCAATATTTGCTTCAAAGCCTTCTGTTAGTTCTAAAAGATTAATTTCCTCATCACTGTTTTTAGCAAGAGATTCTCTTTCTTTTCTAATTATATCTCTAATTAATTTATCAAGATTATCTAATGCTACTTTTCTCTCCGAAATCTCTTTTCTTAAATTTCTCTGTTTTTTATTAAGATCAGATATTGTTTTTCTCTGTCTACCTTTTAGTTTTTGAAGTTTATTATTTTCACTTAATTCCTCGGTGAGTAAGTCCTTTTGCTTCTTATTAACATTTGATAAATTGTTTTCTTGATATTCTAACTCTTCATATACTTTATTTATTTCTATAATCTGATTTTTCCTAAATTTAGAATATTGAAAAATATAATTGAATCTTCTATACATCTGATTATAATCTTTAGAAGAAAAAATATATGTTAATTTATCTAATGATGACCTTGACTTATATGAAGAATAAATCATATCCGAATATTCGTTATTCAAAATTCTAAGATCTCTTTTAAGGGATGTTATTAGATTTCTAATTACAATGATCTCATTAGACTGCACTTTAATATCTTTCCTTAAATTTGTTATTAAATTTTCTCTGTTTCTTATCTGCTTATTGATAACATTTAATCTTCCGATAGTTATATTTTTAGATTTTTCTGTTTCTTTTAAGATAGTTTCAGCTTCTTTGATTTTTACTAAATTATTATCTCTTTCCTTTTCTAATGAACTTATTGACTGCTGAGAATATAGATTATATGAGAATAATAAAAAAATAAAGAGTAAGTAATCAAATTTTCTTGAGTACATATTTTGAAGGTATATTGAAAGGGAATTTTAGCGGACGATTTGTTCTCTCAACTTCTTTAAAATTAAAATTTATATTAGTTATTACAGGCACACTACTATCATCTAGATAACTTACTGAAGTAAATAAATGTCTTCCAGGAAAAAGTATTTTTCCAAGAGGTTTAAAGTTTTCATAATCTACAGTTAATAAATAGTTTGTTATTTCATCAAATAATATAAGTTTTTCAATTTTTGATGTTTTTATATTTACTAGATTTTGAGACTGAATTGATTCTTTCTGTTGAACGATTTTAAAATAGTTTCCCTCTTTTCTTATTAAGTCAGAACTTGAAATTCCATATAATAAATTACCAGTTAAAGCAGATTCAAGTTGATCAAAACTAAGTTTCATTTTAAATTCTTTTTCAACTATATCTAAAGAGGATTTAATTACTTGTTTATTTACCCTATCAATTATAATAAATTCATCTCTTGTAATCATTCCTCTGGCAGCCTCAACACCAAGGGCTACTCTTACTGAAAACCAAATTTTAACTCCATTTTCAATACGCATATTAAGAGTAGCATTAATTAGCTGATTTTCGTTTTTATATTGAATTTTTGACTTAGTAGATAAAAATTTGTAATCTAACTCTTCAATTACAAAATCATTAATTTCAACTTTTGATGACTCTTGTGGAACAAAATCTTTTTTACATGATGCTAGTAAAAATATGAGAACTAAAAGAGATAATTTATTGAATGACATTTTTGCAAAAATAATATAAAATTCTTTTCAGAATCTAATATCTCTTCTTAATCTCCTTTAAAATCAGGACATCTTTTCTCAAGAAATGCTTTTATGCCTTCTTTAAAATCTTTAGTTGATGCACATTCTGAAAACAATTTAATTTCATGCTCAAATCCATCAATGTCGTTAGCATAAAAGTTATTAACAGATTTAATCACATTTTTAATAGCGACAGGTGCCTTTCTCTTTATTGTCGAAATATATTCTTTACACTTCTCCATCCCAGAATCAAAGTCTTTGACAACATAATTTACCAAACCATAATCTAAAGCTTCTTTTGAAGATATCATATTAGCTGTCAACATCATCTCTAAGGCTTTTGTTTTTCCTATAATCTGAGTTAATCTTTGTGTCCCTCCATATCCAGGTATTAAACCTAGATTTATTTCAGGTTGAGAAAACTGGGCATTTTCAGTTGCTATTCTAAAATGACATGCTAATGATAACTCACATCCACCACCAAGGGCATAACCATTAACTAAAGCAAATACTGGAATACTCATATTTTCAATTAAGTTAAAAAGTGAATGGCCATTATTACAAAATACAGAAGAAGATGACTCATCAATTTTATTAAATTCTTTAATATCTGCTCCAGCTACAAATGCTTTTTCTCCAGACCCGGTTATTATAATTCCATATTTATTTTCAGTGTTTGATTTAATAAATTCAAAACAAACCTTTAATTCATTTATAGTTTCTTGATTCAATGCATTTAGGTACTTTGGTCTATTTATTTTTATCAGATAAAAATCTTCCTCAATTTCTAGAATTAAGTTATTATAATTTTTCATTTCAATTTTAATTTTAAATTTTTAATCATTGTTAAAATAGTTTTATTTAAATCATATTGAGGCTCCCAGTTCCAGTCCACTCTTGAATACTTATCGTTAATTGAAATAGGCCATGAATCAGCAATTTTTTGTCTAAAATCCGGATTATATTCTACAGTAAATGAATTATCTATCTTTTTTAATTCTTTCTCAATAATTTCAGGAGATAAACTAAAGCTCGCTAAATTATAACTTGATTTTATTGATAAATTTTCTTTATCAGCTAACATCAACTTATAAATAGATTCAATTGCGTCATCTATATAGATCATAGGAAGCATTGATTTTTTATTTAGAAAACAATTATATTTTTCGTTTTTTAAAAATGAATAAAAGATTTCAACAGCATAATCTGTAGTTCCACCACCTGGTAAAGTATTTGAGCTTATAATCCCTGGAAATCTTACACTTCTAATGTCTGTATTATATTTAAAGTTATAATACTCACACCATCTTTCTCCAGCAAGTTTACTAATTCCATATGCAGTTGTAGGTTCTTTAATTGAAAACTGATCTGTTTCAATTTTAGGAGTATTAATTCCAAAAACTGAAATTGAACTAGGCCAAAAAACTTTTTCTATAGCTTTATTTCTTGCAAGTTCTAAAACATTAAATAAAGAATTCATATTTATATCCCATGTTAACATAGGATTTTCTTCACCTTTTGCAGATAATATTGCGGCTAAATGATATATTTCTGAAATTTTATAGTCTTTTACCAATGTTTCTAACTGACTATAATTCATAGCGTCTAATTTAATATAGGTAAGACTACTATTTGATTTTTCTTTTATATCTGAGAGAATAATATTATCGGTGTCTATTTTACTTTCTAAAAAACTAGATAACTCGGATCCAAGTTGTCCTTCAGATCCAATAATTAGTATTCTACTCATTATGGGTTATAATTATTAATTTATAATTTACATAAAATATATAAACTAAATAAAATATAAAAATGTATAAGGATTTTAAAGCACATCTAGTCAATGAAATTGAAAATACAAAAAATGCAGGTCTCTACAAAAATGAAAGAATAATAACTTCACCACAGAGTTCTGTTATAAACACTAAAAATCAAAAAAATATTATTAACCTATGTTCAAATAATTATCTTGGACTTTCATCTGACCCATCAGTATTAAAAGCTGCAAAAGAATCAATTGACACCCATGGATATGGTATGTCATCTGTTAGATTTATTTGTGGAACACAGAATATTCATAAAAGCCTAGAAGATACTATAAGTGAATTTTTAGGGACAGAAGACACTATATTGTATGCTGCTGCTTTTGATGCAAATGGAGGATTATTTGAGCCGTTATTTGGTCCAGAAGATGCAATTATATCTGATGAATTAAATCATGCATCCATAATTGATGGAATAAGATTATGTAAAGCATCAAGGCATAGATACTTACATAATAATATGAAAGATTTAGAAGAAAAACTTAGAGAAACTCAAAGCTCAAGAGCAAGAATTATTGTTACTGATGGTGTTTTCTCTATGGATGGTACAATAGCACAATTAGATATTATATGTGATTTAGCAGAGAAATATAATGCCTTGATTATGATTGATGAATGTCACTCAACAGGATTTATGGGAGAAAATGGAAGAGGTGTTCATGAATTAAAAAATGTAATGGGCAAAATTGATATAATTACAGGTACCCTTGGGAAAGCTCTTGGAGGTGCTTCAGGTGGGTTTACGTCTGGAAGAAAAGAAATGATCGATTTATTGAGACAAAGATCAAGACCTTACCTATTCTCAAATACATTAGCACCTTCTATTGTTGGAGCATCATTAAAAGTATTTGAATTATTAAAAGAAGATAATTCATTAATTAACAAACTACATGAAAACGCAAAATACTTCAGAACTAGTATGAAAGATTTAGGGTTTGATATTGTAGAAGGAACTCATCCAATTGTTCCAATTATGTTATACGATTCCATTATCGCAAAAAAAATGTCGGATGAGTTACTTGAAGAAGGAGTCTATGTTGTTGGGTTTTACTTTCCTGTGGTTCCAAAAGGGAAAGCTAGAATTAGAGTACAACTATCTTCAAGTCATTCTAAAGAAGAATTAGACAAAGCAATTCAAGCATTTGAAAAAATAGGTAAAAAATTAGATATAATATAGACTAATTTAATTCTATATCTGTCTCTAGATACTCATTAATAACTGACCTTAAATTTACAATTGAGAGATCACTACTTATCTTACCATCTAAAAATGTAGATATAGTTCTATGCTCCTCTGAAATGACTATTGCTAAAGCATCTGTGTCTTCTGATATACCAAAAGCCGCCCTATGTCTTAGCCCAAAATTCATTGGAAGATTCTGGTTTTCAGAAACAGGTAAAATACATCTTGCTGCAACAATTTTACCATCATGAATTATAGATGCTCCATCATGTAAAGGACTTTTCTTATTGAAAATCGATAAAAGTAATCTTTTTGAAAGTTTGGCATCCAAAGATTCACCAGATTCAGAATAATATTTTAGCTCAGAGTCCTTAGACAAAACTATGAGAGCTCCATTTTTATTTTCAGAAATAAGCTTACAAGAATCAACTATCACATTAACAAGACTATTCCATTTATATTTATTTTGATTCGAAAAAAATGGAGTAAAAACATCAAAAAGCCTTTTATCTTGAATATAATTTGTCTTACCAAGAAATAAGAGAAACCTCCTTATTTCTTTTTGAAAAAGAATTAAAACTGCAAGAACACCTACTCCCATAAACTGACCTAATATGTTTGTCAGCAATTCCATTTCTGAAGCTCTAACAATAAGATAAAAAAAGTAAAGAATTAAAAACCCAATAAATATTCTTATTGCCACACTCCCTCTTAATAATCTATAGATATTATACAATAACAAACTCACTAAAAATATATCAATGAAATCAATTAATCTTATTTCTAAAAAACCTATATTAAAATTAAATATCATCTAATTAAATTATTATGTTCCTTAATGTCATGAACTCTAATTATTTCAGCTCCTTTTTCGATAGCTAATTTATTCATTTCAATAGTCCCTTCTAAAGAATTTTCAACTCCATACTTTTTTCTAATAAAAGACTTCCTCGATAAACCTACAAGAATTGGTAAATTAAAAGTACCAAAGACATTTAAATTATCTAAAATTTCAAAATTTTGTTCAAAATCCTTTGCAAAACCAAATCCAGGATCCAATATAATATCATTTACACCTAAAGAATTAAGCTTATCTATTTTTTTTCTAAAGTAAGACATTATATCAATTATTAAATCATCATAATTCGTTTTTGACATCATATCTTTGGGGGTTCCTCTTAAGTGCATCAAAACATAAGGTACATTGTTTTCTGATATGACTTTATACATATTTGAATCATAACTTCCACCCGAAACATCGTTAATAAGATGTACACCTTCACTCAATGCTCTGCTAGCAATTTCTGATCTATAAGTATCAACAGAAATTAATTTTGAAGGATATCTATTTACAGATTCTTTGATTATAAATTTAATTCTATCCCATTCATCCTCTAGAGAAATTGAATCTGAACCAGGTCTTGTTGAACAGCCACCTATATCTATTATTGATGCTCCTTCCTCAACCATATTTTCAAGTCTTTTTAGAGAAGAATCATTAGAATTAAATTTTCCACCATCGTAAAATGAATCTGGTGTCATATTTAAAATACCCATTATTAATGGTTTATTGTATTCAAATAAGTTTCCTCTAATATTTAATGATCTTTTGATTGATATTTGACTCATTTTTAATTCCTATTTCATATTTTTGAAAAAATTAATAATAATTTGGAAACATCCACTATAAACGAGTATAAAAAAATTATTAATATCTGTAAAGATATTTATTTAAAAAAGTCAAAAGACTATGGCTCAGCATGGAGAATCTTGAGAGCAACATCTTTGACTGATCAAATATTTATAAAAGCACAGAGAATCAGATCAACACAGGAAAAAAAGAAAATGAAAGTGGATGAAAAAATTGAAAATGAATTTATAGGAATTATAAATTATTGTATAATGGCTATTATTCAAATTGAGTATGATAATAATGAAATAGAGATTAGTTTAGATGAACTTGAAAAACTTTATGATGAATATTCAAATGAAATTATGAATTTATTATCAGATAAAAATCATGATTATGACGAAGCTTGGAAGGAAATGAGAATTAGTTCTATGACAGATATCATATTAATGAAATTATATAGAACAAAACAAATTGAAAACAATAACGGTAAAACCTTAATCTCCGAAGGAATAAAAGCAAACTATCAAGACATTGTTAACTATTCTGTATTTTGTTTAATAAAACTTTTAATTTATAATAAATGAGATTTCTTTATACACTTTCTAGATATTTAGTTGGGCTTTTATTTATTTTTTCTGGTGTAATTAAAATTAATGATCCTGTTGGAACTCAGATTAAATTACAAGAATATTTTGAAGTATTTAGTTCTGATTTTAGTTCGATTTTCGAAATTTTTGTTCCTTATGCACTAATATTATCCGTTTTCTTATGCACTCTTGAGGTTGTAATTGGAGTAGCTCTTTTAATGAATTACAAAATGAAGATAACTTCAAAGGTTACCTTAGGACTTATTTTATTCTTTACTTTTTTAACATTCTACTCTGCTTATTTTAATAAAGTGACAGACTGTGGCTGCTTTGGGGATGCTATCAAGTTAACCCCATGGGAATCATTTTACAAAGATATTATTTTATTAGTTCTATCTGGACTTGTAGTTTATATCCATCCAAAATTAAATAACCAAAAAGGATATTTATACTTAAAAATTTTTGATGATGTAAATTTTAGAAATGGTGTAATTATCACTATCACTACAATTTGTTTAATTATTAGCTATTCAGCAATAAATTTCCTTCCTTTTATTGATTTCAGAACCTATAAAATAGGTAACTATATTCCTGAGCTTATGGAACCAAGTGATGAATTGAAATATAGTTATATCATGGAAAAAGATGGTAGAACATACGAATTTGATAACTACCCTTTAGATAATAGTTATGAGTTTAAAGAATTAAAATTACTCAATCCTGATGCAGAACCTAAAATTACAGATTATAGCTTATGGAATGATGAAGGTGATTATACAAAGGAAAGCTTCCTTGGAAATAAACTATTCTTAATAATTCACGATGTTAATAAAATCAACTTCAATCAAATTAAATTGAATGAATTTATCTCGAATCTAAAATTATTAGAAAATAGTATCAATTTTTGGGTAGAAACTATAATTATAACATCGAGTGACGAGAAGTCTATAAATAATTTTAAAAGAGAGAATGGACTGGATTTAAAAACAGTTTACGGTGACGCTACTGTACTTAAAACCATAATAAGATCAAATCCTGGATTTTTTCTATTAAGAAATGGAACAGTAAGAGGAAAATGGCATCATAATAGCTTTCCTGATCCAAAGGAGATTTTGAAAAAAGTTAACATTACGATTTAGATGGATAAAATCTTTATTGTAGGAATGCCTGGATCAGGAAAATCTACAATGGCAAGGTATCTGTGTTCCAAGACTAAATTTAATTACCTTGACCTAGACGAAGAAATTGAAAAAAAATCTCAAAAATCTGTTACTGAAATTTTTAGGGATGAAGGTCAAGAATATTTTAGATCTTTAGAAACTAAGCTGTTAAAAGAAATTATTAATAAGGAAAAAATATTTATTTTATCAACAGGTGGAGGAACTCCATGCTTTAATAAAAACATGGAATTAATGAAAAAAAACGGCATTACAATTTTTTTAAATACTTCTATAGATACTTTAATAGAAAGGGTAAGTAGAAAAAATAAAAGACCTCTATTTAATTCTAAAAATATTAAGGAAACAATAAATAATATGTTTAACGAGCGTATTAAATATTATAATCAATCTAGATTTTCAGTAAAAGATAATGATAGAAAAGAGGCTTTATCTATTATTAATTCTAACTCCTAAAGATATTGAAATCTCATTATTTTTAGTGGAAAATTCAGCTATCGGCTGATCTGAAAAAATAGGATAAGGGGTTATATTTGATTTATTATTTAAAATAGAATATGTCAAGTCAATGTTAATGTTTTTATTTAAATAACCTATACCCAAACTTTTTTTAATAAGACTTTTATCTATTATACCTCTTATTTTATTGGGATCTGCTAAAAAATTGTATCCAGCCCTGAGATAAAAATTATTGTACCTTCCCTCTGCACCAATTCTGTAATTAACAGCCAAGGATTTATAAATATTTTTTATTTCTTGATTATCTCTGTAAGAATCAAAGTCATAGGATTGAATAAATGAAGAAGTATAATTAACAAAATCAATATCGAAAGAAATAAATCCATGCTTCTTAATAAAATAAGAAGAACCTATTGTTAATTTTGATGGAGAGGTGAAATTATACTCAGCAACATTTAAAGCTGTACCCGAAACAGCACTTCCTAATACAGTATCTTCAGGCTGGAAATAATAATTCAAGTAGCTTGTCTCAAGCTCACTATCTAATTCTTCCTTTAATAAAAATTTTGTTTTAGATTGATAATTAAATCCAATGTTTAATTCATTTATTGGTTTGAATATCATTCCAAACGAAATGGATGATCCATTTCCAGTAATCTTAAAAAAGTCTCGTAAAATCAAATAATCTAGAATACCCTCAACTTCCCATTCACCATTATCATTTATTATTTCATAGTTACTTTCTTGAAATAATCTTACTTGCTCATAATTTATAAAATAAATATTCGAACCTAATCCCATATAAAATTTATCATTAAAATTTAAACCTGCTGAAATTGAGAACTTAGACATGGCACCACTATTTGTAATCCTTTCTTCTTGTAATGGAAATCCTCCTACAAAAGAAAAGTAAGAACCTGGTAAATCTTGAGATGGATTTATTAAGTAATGATCATATGCCTCTTGAAGAAGTCCTATACCAGAAATAGGTTGAGAGTTTGAAATTTGAGATAATGGAACTCCTTGAGCATCATTTAAAAAATAATCTATTATTGAATTATTATCATTATACCCTCTATAATATCTCTCGTTAGAGAAGTCCTTGATAACATTATATGATAATCCAACATTAAATTTTGGACAGTCTTTACATTCATAAATTGGATCTCTCACAAAAGAACTTCTATTTCTTACTGGTAATAAAATAGAAATGTTATCTATTTTATCGAATGAATTATCTGAGAATGATGATTCACTTATATATCGTGATGTATTTTTTTTTGTAATTGACTTATAACTAATAGAAAAAACTTTTTTATTAAAAAAACCTACTCCAGCAGGGTTAGTTGAAATAGAACTTACATCACCTCCAAGTGATGATGAGGCTCCACCTATACCTTTAATTCTTGATGAGCCACCATTGAAGTGATGACTGAATTTCATTACATCTGAATAATAACCATACTGACTATATAAATTATTATTTGAAAATAATATAATGGCAATAAGTAACTTTAAATACTTACTTAACAAGAAATTAAATTTAATTGAAATTATTAATTATTTCCTCCTCTTGAAGATCCACCAGAACTACCAGCACTTACCGTACCGCTTCCACCAGAGCTTCCACCTGAGCTTCCACCTGAGTAGCTAGCTCCTCCTCCACTGTAGGAGTTACTTGATCCAGAAGATGAAAATCCACTACTTCTAGATCCACCCGAATAAGATTTAGTTCTATTTCCTATATTACTAAGACCAGATCTTGAACTACCATAATTGGTTGGTTGTGAATACGCACCTCTTCTTCCATTATCATCTGAGGTATAATAACTATTACCATTGCCTCTGAGCGATCTTTGATTATTATTTGAGTATGCATTATTAATTGCACTAACTCTGGAAGAAAAAGACCTATTTAAGTTCTCAGATCTTCTATTTGAATTTTGATTATAATTAATTCTTCCTGATCTAGTCATATTACTTTCTCTTCCTATTTGACTACCTCTGAAATAAGCATTTTGAGTTTTATCAATACTTCCATCATTATCTATTTGAATATTTTTATTAGTAATTCCAGACTCTCTTCTACCTACATATCTATCAACTCCATCAAAATTATCTTTTAAAATTATTCCGCCTCTTCCTCCCCTAGGTCCTTTAACTATAACTCTATCTTCTTTATTATTATCAACAAGTCCAGAAATATACATATGATTATTTCCTGGAGTATGCTGAAGGCCTCCACCAGTACCATTGCTAATCCAAACCCAGTTAGGATAAGTCTGCATATGTGACCATTTGCATAATCCATAAGTAGCAATACCAGGATGATGGATATTAAATAAAGATGGTGACATCATCGGATTTATAGAAGTTAAGTAAGGATTAGTGAAAAACATCATTGGATCATAAGCAGCTAAAGCTCTGATTCCATATAGATTTCTTGGCATCCAGAAATTATTGTATGAATTAATTCCTTGAAAATCAAAAAAGCTCATTTCATAAGGATTTATCATATAATAATAGCTTGGTCTAATTCTACCGTACATCATAAAAGTGTTAAGATCTAATAAACTTTTACTAAAATTTTTACTTCTAAATAAATTATCCCTATCGTACTTTAATGATTTAATATTCTGTTTAGACTTTTTGGATATATTTCTATTAACTGCCACATTAGATTTATACTTAGATATTACATTAGAATTAATTTTTTCAGAATTATTAATATTCGTTATACCAGATCTATATTTTGATAAAATAGTTTCTGCTGGAGTTATTTTTTTTACTTTTTTAGCTACTCTATCTTTTTTGTTAAAGTACATGTCATCATTTTCTTGAGCAAAAGATGAGAAAGTAGAAATTAATAATACGAGTAAATAATATAATTTTCTAAACATAATCTTAAATTTTAGGCATTTAACCACTTTAATATACAAATATTTAACGATAAAATATAATTTTATTGTTTTTAAAGTAGATTATAACAATTAAAATTGTGTAAAATTTGATTATATGTCTAAGGGTTTACCAAGTAGAAATAAAGACTTTTCAGGGTGGTATAATGAACTTGTTAAAAAAGCTGATTTAGCAGAAAATTCATCGGTTAGAGGCTGTATGGTAATTAAACCATATGGGTTTTCAATTTGGGAAAAAATGCAATCAAAACTTGATTCTATGTTTAAAGAAACTGGACATCAAAATGCTTATTTTCCTTTATTTATCCCAAAATCATACTTAAGTAAAGAAGCCGACCATGTAGAAGGGTTTGCAAAAGAGTGTGCAGTAGTAACTCATTATAGGTTAAAATCTGATAAAGATGGACATGGAGTTGTAGTAGATCCAGATGCAAAATTAGAAGAGGAATTAATAGTAAGGCCTACCTCAGAGACAGTTATTTGGAATACATATAAAAACTGGATCCAATCATACCGAGACCTACCTATACTAGTAAATCAATGGGCAAATGTTGTAAGATGGGAAATGAGAACTAGACTTTTCTTAAGAACATCAGAATTTCTTTGGCAAGAAGGACATACTGCTCATGAAAATAAAAAAGAAGCAGAAGAAGAAACCTTAAAAATCCTTAATATTTATTCTGAATTTCTCGAAAAAACAATGGCAATTCCTGTTCTTAAAGGTATAAAATCAGATAACGAAAAATTTGCAGGAGCAGAAGAGACATATTGTGTTGAGGCATTGATGCAAGATGGTAAAGCACTTCAAGCAGGTACATCTCATTTTTTAGGTCAAAATTTTGCTAAAGCTTTTGATGTACAATATGCTACATCAGAAGGTAAAAAAGAATATGTTTGGGGTACTTCTTGGGGTGTTTCAACAAGATTAGTTGGAGCATTAATTATGACTCACTCAGATGACAGAGGTCTTGTTTTACCACCTAACCTTGCTCCTATTCAAGTTGTTTTAGTTCCAATTTTTAATTCAGACGAAGAATTTTTAGAAATTACTAAAAAATTAAACAGTATAGGAGAAAAACTTAAATCAAAGAATATTAGTTTCAAAATTGATGACAGAAAAAACTTTAAACCTGGATGGAAGTTCTCAGAGTATGAACTCAAAGGTGTACCAATAAGGTTAGCAGTAGGGCCAAAAGATATTAAAAATAAATCAATAGAAGTTGCGAGAAGAGATACATTAAATAAGGAGATAATAAAAGAGGATGGCATAGAAAATAAAATAGAAAAACTTTTATCAGAAATTCAAGAAAACTTATATGTAAAGGCAAATAAATTTAGAGAAGATAATACATCAGAAGTTGATAATTACGACGACTTTAAAAATATATTTAAATCTCAAAACGGGTTTGTTTATGCGCATTGGGATGGAACATCAGAAACTGAAAATAAGATAAAAAAAGAAACAAAAGCTACTATAAGATGTATACCGATGGATTATGGGAAAAATCCTGGGCAATGCATAGTTTCAGGAAAAAAATCAAATGGTTTAGTAGTATTTGGTAAAGCATATTAATTATGGAAGTAATAATTTTAGCATTACTATTAATATTGGGTATAATTCTAATTTTAGTAGAAACTTTATTTATTCCAGGAACAACAATTTTTGGAATTCTG
>MDSZ01054370.1_pt1 | contig 37091 bp, 52 predicted proteins | sample 811201 | NCBI WGS metagenome assembly MDSZ01 (sample SAMN05326647, study PRJNA326480) | marine metagenome | isolation source: seawater | place: Indian Ocean: North | collected 2010
ACACAAGGACTGACTATTACAGATGAATTAAAAAAAGAAGTATATCGTAACCAAGCAAAATGGGGCGATGTAGGTATGTGCTTTGATGAGATACCTGTTATACTTACAGGCGACAGGTCAGACAGAAATGATGTTAAAGGTAGATTTTTTGACAGAGAAAACTACGAAGAGAAGGCAAGGAAAACAGGACAAAACATTAAACAACAATTAGAAATATTTGATGAAGAAGGAAGTGAATGTAAACCTTTCTTAATTCTACAGGGTAATTGTGTAGACACTTATATTAGATGGTTTGAATGTTTAATGGAACAAATACCTACAGAGTGGCACCATAGACTAGGTGGTATTGCTGTAGGAGCAGCAGGTTTAGGAACAGGTCCTTTAGAAGATGTAAAAAGAGCCTTTATTGCTGCACAGATTAAAACAATGTGGCCACAGGATACAATGCACTTGCACGTATTAGGTGTAGGTAGTATTAGACGTATGTTACCTTATTTGGTATTTGTACAGAACGGATTATTTGATGGCATACAAATATCATATGACTCTACAACACATAGTAGGGCCGTAGAAACAGGCCTATATTATATGAATGAGAGTACAACTAAGTTTAATCGTAAGATGTCTAATTTGTATAGAGAAATGCACCAAAACGTGAATGAAACTATCAATTTAGACGTAGATCTAGAACTATTTCATGAGATTTTGAATACACCTAGTACAAAGGCAATAGAAAAATGGGGCGATTTACATAGATGGTTATTTGTTAGAACGGCATTTACACTTATGTCTATTAAAAACTTTATGTCTCATTTAGAATCTATGTTATTAGATAAAGATACCCTAATTAAGTTTAGTGGTAAACTAAAACTTGACACGCAGTTCCGTAATCTCTATAATATACAAAATAAACAAGACTTTGATGCCTGGGAAGGCAATCAATACTTAGGTGGAATGATGAAGTCTATGAGTGTAGGCAAAGAACCACCAATTAACTTGGAGGAATTGTTTTGAATATTTTTATGTTACATGAGAACCAGCAAAAATGTGTAGAGTCACATTGTGATAAGCACGTTGTTAAAATGGTTATTGAATACGCACAACTATTGTCTACAGCACATCGTGTATTAGACGGCACAATGTATATAGACAAAACACCAGCAGGTAGAAACATAAAGCGTTGGCGTATTGAAGGCGATGAAGTTAAGGAGTGGGGTTTATACAAAGCATCTCACATCAATCATCCATGTGGTATATGGGTTAGGCAAAGTGATGCCAACTATATGTATTTGCACAACTTGTGGTACAAGCTATGTAAAGAATATACTCACAGGTACAACAGATTACATCTTACAGAAGCTAAACTGAGGTCTATACTTTGTAATCCACCTAAGAATATACCTTATGCCCCAATGGCAGACATACACAATATGCCACAAGCTATGCCAGACGATGCAAAAATACCAAATGATGTTGTGTCTGCATATCGAAGGTATTATAATATGTACAAACTAGATTTTGCTAGGTACACAAACAGACAGGAGCCACAATGGTTAAGAACAGGTACATAAAAGTTAAATTTCAAAAGGAGGGTGTCCACAAATTCCCAGGTGCCGACAAAGACCCTAAGTATGCTACAGGTAATTGGGACGACGTCTCATTCTTAGGATACCCTCACCGTCATGTCTTTCATTTCTATGTAACATTAGGTGTTACGCATAATGATAGAGATGTAGAGTTTATACAATTTAAGCGTGAATTAGAAAGACTCTATACTAAGAACGTTTTGCATTTAGACTACCAGTCCTGTGAAATGATAGCAGAGGATCTTATAAATTATATAGAACAAAAGTATCCTAATCGTGCTGTAAGAGTTGAAGTGTATGAGGACGATGAAAATGGAGGCATCTTAGAGAATGATTTATTTGATTGATTTAGAATATGTCGAAACTCGTTATACTGCACAATGGAAAACAGAACTTCCACAGAGTATAGCTGATGAAACAGGCGATTCAGTAACAATTATAGAAGGTGACTATGTAGAGTCAGATGTTACGTCAGGTACTTTCTTAGATTTCTCAGCAACTAATATATACAAGTCACAACAAGTACAAAAACTTGCCGCACTATTTAAAAACAAAGAAGTAAATGATGGCGACCACTTTGTATTTGCTGATGCTTGGCATCCAGGTATTATTAATCTTAAATACATGGCTGATCTACAGAACATTAAAATAGTTACACATGGTTTATGGCACGCAGGTAGTTATGACCCACAGGACTTTTTAGGTAGAGAAATAGGCAACAAGAAATGGGTAAGGCATACAGAATATGCCTTCTTTGATGCTTATGATAAAAACTATTTTGCAAGTCAATTTCATATAAGTTTATTTGCACAAGAGTTATTTAATGACCCAGAAGAACAAGAATATTTACAGAGTAAAATTATAAGAACAGGTTGGCCCTTTGAATATTTAGGTAATGTTATTAGAAATGACACTATTGGAGTTGAAAAAGAAGATATCATTTTGTTTCCTCACAGGAATGCACCTGAAAAACAACTTAATATCTTTAAAGACTTAGAAGCTAACTTGCCAGAATATACTTTTATTAACTGTGCGGAATATGACTTGAAGAAACAGGATTATCATCAACTATTAGGACAAGCAAAAATTGTGTTTAGTGCTAACTTACAAGAAACATTAGGCATATCTTGTCATGAAATATTTTTAGCAGGTGGTTACCCACTTGTTCCTGATAGACTATCTTATAGTGAGATGTATAATGAGGAGTTTACTTATCCATCTGCTTGGACTGAAAGTTTTGAAGACTATCACAACAACAAACAAGCATTGATAGATAGGATTAGATATATTATGGATAATTTTAATTCAAATGAATTGAGAGTTGCAGCAGATGACAATACGCAGTTTTTAAACAATCAGTATTTCTCAGCAAACAACTTATACTTGGAGCTTAAAAAATGAATATGAAACAATTTAAATATTATTCTACAAAAACTTATGGACACGAAGAAGGTTTGTCTTGTGTATTTAGACAACCTAATGCTACACATAGCCATTGCAGTTTACTACATGGTTATTCTTTGTCCTTTAGTTTTGAATTTGCATGTCAAAGTTTAGACGACAAAAACTGGGTTGTAGACTTTGGTGGATTAAAAGAATTAAAGCAGTGGTTAAAAGATAACTTTGACCATAAATTTGCAGTAGATAAAGACGATCCTGCCTTACAGGATTTTCTAGAACTAGAACAAAAAGGACTAGCAGACGTTGTTGTTATGAACGGTGTTGGTTGTGAAAAATTTGCTGAACAAGCATTTCACTTTGCCAGCGATTTAGTAAGTAAAAAAACTAATGGCAGATGTTACGCAACACAATGTGAAGTCCGAGAACACGGAGCTAATAGCGCAATATATAGGGTAGTCTAAATGAAAGTCGCCCTAGTAACTGATACGCACTTTGGTGCACGTCAAGACAATCTTAGTTTTGACGCATACTTTGAACAGTTTTATACAGAATTTTTCTTTCCGTATCTAAAAGAGAACGGAATAAAAACTATCTGTCATCTAGGAGATATATTTGACAGACGTAAGTATATAAACTTCAATACACTAAAATCTTGTAAAAGATATTTCTTTAGCAAGGCAGCAGAACTAGGTATTGAAGTACATATGATTCCTGGTAATCATGATACTTACTTTAAAAATACAAATGACGTAAACAGTCCTGACTTATTGTTAGGAGAATACGATAACATAATATTATATCAGGAACCTACTGAAATAATGTTAGACAGACACAAGGTATTATATTTGCCTTGGATATGTGGAGAAAATTATGAACAAACAATGGACGCAGTTAAAGGAAGTGATGCAAAGACTTGCTTCGGACATTTCGAATTCGCGGGTTACGACATGCTTCCTGGAATGCCTAATCAGCATGGCATGGATTCTCTCGCTTTTAGCAGTTTTGATCTTGTGGTCAGCGGCCACTTTCATCATCGCCATAGCAGAGGGAATATTACATATATGGGCAACCCTTACGAGATTACTTGGTCTGACTACGGCGACCCTCGTGGATTTGCCATATTTGAAACGATTGACGGAAGTTTGGAATATCATGACAACCCGTTTAGAATCTTCCATAAAGTTTATTACGACGATTCAGATTTCGAAGGTCGCAATGCTATTGAGCATTTTGATTTTGGTAGTGTCGTTGGTGGTGTGGTTAAGCTTATAGTAACTAAGAAAACCGATTACAAATTATTTGACCACTTTGTAGATAAATTATATTTAAACAATTTACTAGACTTAAAAATTGTAGAAGACTTCTCAGAGTTTGAAGACGAGGCTCTAGGAGAGGATATTAATTTAGAAGATACAATGACGCTATTGAAAGAGTATGTCAATGTAGTAGAAACAGATTTAGATAAACAAAGGATTAAAAACTTACTTCAACAACTTTACTTAGAAGCACAAGACACTATATGATTCACTTCAAAAATATTAGATGGAAAAACTTCCTGTCTACAGGCAATGCTTGGACAGAGGTAGACTTTCAAAGGTCCCCGAGTACACTTATTATAGGAGAGAATGGTAGTGGCAAATCTACATTACTAGATGCTTTGACGTATTCATTATTTAATAAACCTTTTAGAAATGTTACAGTACCTCAACTTATTAACACAATAAACAATAAGAATATGCTTGTAGAAATAAACTTTTCTATTGGTAGTAGAAATTATTTGATACGGCGAGGTATGTCACCAAGGAAGTTTGATATAGAAATAGATGGTGAAGGAGTAGACAAAGACGCAAATATTAGAGATATGCAAAAGTTTTTAGAAGAGAACATTCTAAAACTTAATTACAAATCCTTTACACAGATAGTGATGTTAGGTAGTGCATCTTTTACTCCTTTTATGCAATTAAGTTTAGGTGCTAGAAGAGAAATTATTGAGGACTTATTAGACATCAGTATATTTTCTTCTATGAATACAGTCTTAAAACAAAAGTATATTCAACTTGAAAACAAGTCTAGAATTATTGAAGGCGAAATAGAAGTAGCAAAGCAGAAAGCAAAAGTTCAAGAGGAATATATAAAAACACTAGAAACAGATAAACAGGCGAAAGTCGATGACATTCTTACACAACTAGGAGAAGAAAAACTTGCGGTCGAGACAAATCAGGAAACGGCAAATGATCTCCATGAAGAGAAGGAGGCGCTTGGCGATGTTTCTAAAACAAAGGAACAACTTGATAAATACAGAGATAGATTCCTCAGACAAATCGAGCAACACGAAAAACAATTAGCATTCTTTGAACACAACGATGAATGTCCTACTTGCCAACAAGGCATCCCACACGAACATAAAAACGAATTATCCGAAAAAGATAAAGATAAACTCACAGAAATAAGATCAGCACTAAAAGAATTAGAAACAAAATATGAGGAAGTTTCTATTCTAGTTGATAAAGTAATTGACATTGATGAGAAAATAATGGAAGCTAATAATAAAATTATTACTCATCAAAGAATTGTCCAACGTCTACAGTTAGAACTTAATGATACTGAAACAAAGGTAGGTAATATTACTGAAGAAAAAGCGAAGTTGAAAAAACTTGCAAAAACAACTTTGTCTAAAGTATCAGAGAAGTCTACACTAGGAGAAGAGGAACATTATTACAATGTGGTGAGAGCCATGTTAAAAGACTCTGGTATAAAAACTAAGATTATTAAAGAATATTTACCTATTATTAATAAATTAGTTAATAAATATCTACAGGCGATGGACTTTTTTGTTCAATTTGATTTAGACGAAACGTTCAAAGAAACAATTAAGTCTAGACACAGGGATAAGTTTAGTTATGCTTCATTCTCTGAAGGAGAAAAACAAAGGATTGACCTTGCATTAGTTTTTACTTGGCGAACAATTGCTAAAATGAAAAATAGTGCTAGCACAAATATCTTATTATTAGATGAAGTGTTTGATAGTTCATTAGATGTCAATGGAACAGAATATGTAATGACCTTATTGAATACTATAGGTGAAGATACGAATGTATTTGTAATTTCCCATAAAGGCGACCAACTGTTTGACAAATTTAGAAGTGTAATTAGATTTGAGAAACGACAAAACTACTCTATCCTCGAGAATAGGAAAAGAGAAAATGAAATGGAAACACAATGATAGAAATTTATGGGAAGACTAGATGTTCATTTTGCAACTCTGCAAAATCACTAGCAGAATCTAAACACAGACCTTACAAGTATTATCTGTTGGATGCAGACTATACTGAAGAAGAGTTTTTTGAAAAGTTTCCAGGAGCTAGAACGTTTCCACAAATAGTGGTTGACGGAAAAGCAATTGGCGGCTTTCATGAACTACAACAAGTTCTCGGCGGTGGGTAATTGGAATTCGATATGGAAACATATAGACCTTTACCAAAAGGTTTAACAATCAAAGAAAGTAAAATAGACGGATTAGGACTTCACGCGTCTCATCCTCATAATGCAGGAACAGTATTTGGAGAAACTCATGTCTTAGTACATAGTAGAGATAGACATGAATGGATTAGAACACCCTTAGGTGGTTTTATAAATCATAGTAATAATCCTAATTGTTTTATTACTACTGATGCTGGAGATAGAACATTGTATGCTATTAAACCTATTAAAAAAGGAGATGAGCTAACAGTATTCTATAGGTTTAAAGGTTATGATGGAATAATTGGAGATACAGGAGCACCAGACGTAGGATGTTAATATGGAAGAACTTGAACTAACAAAAATAGAAGACAACGAAACACTTGTAGACGAATTAAAACTACTTACACCCGATGCTGAAATATTAAGAAAAATTCCTACAGAATTTGACTTTGAAAAAGATGACGCTAAAGAGTGGAAAACAAAAATGTTGGAAACTATGAAAAAACTTGGAGGTGTTGGATTGTCAGCAAACCAAGTAGGTGTAGATAAAAGATTTTTTGTTATAGGTGATGGAAAAGAAGAAGATCCTTTTGAAAAAGCATTTTTTAATCCTTTAGTTATATCTTGTAGCGAAGAAAAAGAATCTATGAAGGAAGGTTGTTTATCTTATCCTGGACTATGGCTAATGATATCAAGACCCAAACAAGTTACAATAAGATATTGGACAGAAGAGAATGAAGAACTTATTGAAACTTATGAAGGCGTAACAGCAAGGGTAATATTACATGAATACGACCACATGCTAGGTTATAATTTTACACAGAGAGCGTCTAAATTAAAAGTTGAAAGAGCTATGAAGGCACTTAACAAAAAATTTAAAAAACACCAAAGACTTTTACAGCGACAAAGTGTCAATATAAATAACAATAAAGAGGAATAAACATGGCAGACGATACTTTTGATTTTGGTTTTACAGCTGTAGATGAACCTACAGGCGAGACTATACAAAGCAGTCAACCAGCTCTTAACAATGATGAGATATTGGATAAGTTACAGCAGTTAGAAGCTAAAATTATCCAAGCAGACAATTCAAATATGGTGAATGAACATAGGGCTCTTATAGAGTCAGATGTCGCAAGTAAACTTCGTGATGTTGAAGATCTTGTACTACCTTTACTATATAATTTACAAAAGAATCCTGAAAAGGAATACATACACTGGCCGAATAGAACGGCAGTGATTGACAAACAAATTGAGAAAATAAAGGCGGTTACAAGATACTATGAGCGAGTCAACTAAACCAATAAACAACAAACAACAACAGGGCGATGCTTTTGAACGTCCTGTAGCAAGAATTTTTGACTTGTATCTTTCTGGAGCAATTGAAACAGCAGAAAGATATCAAGACTGGAACCAGATTATGAGGTCTTCTGGAGAGAACGACGTCATTGTAATGCACATTAATTCCAATGGTGGTAGTATATTTACTGCTATTCAATTAATGCGCTCTATGAAGGAGGCGCCAGGAACAGTCGTAGCTTCGGTTGAAGGTATGTGTTTCTCAGCGGCTACTTTGTTATTTTTAACAGCAGATATATGTGAAATATCGGAACATAGTCATTTTATGTTCCATACATATAGCTCTGGAAATTGGGGGAAAGGTCACGAGCAGTTAGAAGCAGTAGTAGCTGACGATAAATGGGCTCGTAAACTTTTCCAAGATGTATATAAGGACTTTCTTACTCCGGCAGAACTAAAAGAAATGATGTCAGGCAGAGACTTTTGGCTCTCAGCCCCCGACGTAACTAAACGATTAGAAGCAAGGAATAAAAAGAATGCTCCTAAGAATAATAAGAAACTTTTACAAGGAAAAAAATGAGAATATTATGGACTATTTTGATTGCTACTTTTTCTATGACTGGTTTCGCGTCATCTAATGATTACGTCGAAGAAGTTATAGTCGTAGGGGCATACGTTACGGATGGGTATGGAGACCCAGAATACGATAATAATTTACTTGAATCTATCCAACCTACTAAACAATATAATGCTGGTGGGTTAGGTGCATTTCAAGGAATACAATTATCGGGAACAGATACTAAACATACAGCAGTCTTTAAGAATGGGGTACCTATTAATGACCCTAGTTCAGGCTGGTATGATTTTGGAACAGACTTACTTACAGGACAAAACCTAACAGTAATACACGGACCAGGAAGTGTAAAATTTGGTAGCAGTTCTATGGCAGGTACAGTTATTATTAATGATGATTTACAGCAACGGCAAACAGTTATCAGAGGTGCTAGTGACCAAGTATCTGTATTTACAGCAGTAGAAGGATTTCAAGTGGCACATTACAAAGGCTCTAATGGCTCTGTAAGAAGTGATAATGACGAAGCTGATTGGTATGAAAATACAACTGTTAAAACAGGATATGATTTTGAGAATTGGAGAGTAAGAGCAGACTTTACTGATTACAAATATGATTATGATAATTGTTATATGCCAGATTGGTCTGTATCTAATGACTGTTTTCAAGATGGAGAAAAAACTTTCTTTTCAGTACAGCATGAAAGATTTGTATTAGGTTACAACAAGAATAAGGCAGAACATAATACAGGTTTTGTCAACGATAGTGAACGTTACTATACAAATGCTGTCTTATATAATGACTATGGTTTTGAAGTAGGTGTTACAGGACAGAGAGAAACTTACAACGAATTAGAAAGAGATAGTGGCGCTGGATATATTAGATGGTACAACGATTTAGGTATTGGTGTAGGTTATAGATATGAAGATGATGAACATATAGCTAGAATAGGTTATGATGGACATGGATTCAGATTATCTTTAGGTAATAGTTTTAGACGTCCTAATCTATATGAAGAAAATGGTGACCAATGGGTTGCAGCTAATCCTGACTTACAACCTGAAAAAGGAGTAGGAGCAGAATTTGGATACGGATTCTTATCTGTTTATTACTATGATTTCAGCGAAGGTATAGACTTTGATATGACAGATTACAAGTATGTGAACACAGGAAAATATACTTCACAAGGTGTCAAATTTCAAAGACAATGGCTCAGAGAAAATGGCTCTTGGTTTACATATTTTGAATATACAGATTCAGATAAAATTAGAGTCCCTGAATATATGGCCAAATTATCCTACTATCAATCAGGATATATGTTTGGATATCTAGTATGGGACACAGAGATTGCTTATATAGGTGAGTTCAATAAAGGTAATGACTTTGACGGTAGACCAATCGACGATGTCAGTAGTTTTGATTGGAAGTTTGGCATATATCCTAAGGATGATGTACATATTATCTTCCGAATTCAGGACATTTTAGACAATGAATTCGAGTTTTTACCCGATTATAATGCTGGAGGAAGGCAATTTTCTATGTCAGTACGCCTAACCTATTGATATAAATACAAAAAAGAATTAAGATCTTTTGAATTTAGGGCTTGACTTTAGGTTCAAAAGATCGTATCATATACACATAAACTAAAAAAGTGAGGAAATTTAGTTAATGAATGAGATACAACAAAAATCAATACTAGCAAAATTATTAGCAACCGAAGACATCACTGTTATTCATGATGCCAAAGCGTCGACTGCGGCATTTGATGTTAAGAACAGAGATCTTTATCTTCCAGTATTTAAGAAAATGTCAAATGACTTATACGATTTATTCGTTGGTCATGAAGTAGGACACGCTCACTATACTCCAGAAGAAGGCTGGCACGACGCAGTATGTGATAACCCTTCCCTCAAAGGGTTTTATAACATCATTGAAGATGCTCGTATTGAACGTAAGATTAAGAAACTATATCCTGGATTAGCCAGCTCATTCTACAAAGGTTACAAAGAACTATTTGACAGAGACTTCTTCGGTATTCGAGGCAGAGATGTCAATACATTTCCTTTCGCAGACAGAATTAACATTCATTTCAAATTAGGTCACATGGCAGGTGTTCAGTTTACTGAAACAGAACAGACATTCATAGACAGAATTTCAAATACAGAAACATGGGACGACGTCAAAACTTTAGCACATGAGTTGGCAGACATTTCTAGAGAAGAAGCCAAGAACAAAGAAGACGAAGGCTCAGATATCAAACAACAAATTCAAGACTTGTTAGACAAAATGGAAGGCCTCAAAGGCGACCAACCTAACAAGCCAGAATCCAGTGAAATGGATGAGTGGGATACTCGATGGGATATTGAAAGAGAAGATCGTGAGAAACACGAAGACGAAGATGGCGAGGTTCCTGAAGATTACGAATTTGATAGATACTCAGACGAAGTTACAAAAGAAGTACAAGAAAGAGTAAAAGAAGCTACAGAAAGAAACGATAAGTTCGAAGAGTTACAAGAACAAATCGACGAAGCACAAAAAGAAATTGATACCTTAAAAGAAGACCTCAAATATCATGAGGAAGAGGGTCAACATTCTCAGACAGATGCTACATTTAGACAAATGGAAGCTACTTTACTTGACAAAGATCCAACAGACGTCATGTATGTAAACATGGATTTAGATGTTGACGTCAAAGATGTTATAGTTCCAATGGACGAACTATATAATTGGGAAGAAAGTGTAGAGTACGAAGTAACAGGTAAAGAACTTACCAACGAAGAAATTCGTGAGAAAGGTAAAAAACTTGCCAAGGATTATGTACAAGCTAATCAACCAGTTATTAACCAAATGGCTCAACAGTTTGAACTTAGAAAAGCAGCTACAGGATTTAAGAAAGCACGTATTTCTAAAACAGGTAAGTTGAATGAGGACAAATTGTGGGCATACAAATTGACCGAGGACTTATTCCAACAGACACAGGTTGTTCCTAATGGTAAAAATCACGGACTTCTTATGTATGTAGATTTGTCCGGTAGTATGTACAGACACATAGCAGGTACAATAGAACAAGCAATTAATATGGCAATGTTCTGTAGAAAAGTAGGCATCCCATTTGATGTATATGGTTTCAGCGATTGTACTTCTAGAGAGCATAGTGTTCCTAAAACTAAAAAAGACTATGCCAAAGGTGACTTTGTATTTAACAATAGCAGGTTTTCATTAGTACACATGCTTAGCTCTACTTGTAAGAAAACAACCTGGGACAATGCACTAGCATACTTACAGATAATGATTAAAGGTTATGGTAGCAGATACAGAAACTATTATGATGACGATTATGAGTATGTTTACCTAAGAAATAGATTTTTCTCATTAGGTGGAACACCACTTAACAACGCATTAGCATTTGCTCCAGAGGTTGCCAAGAAGTTTATGAAAAAATATAATGTTGAGGTACTTTCAACAATATTCTTAACTGACGGTGGCGCTACAGATGACTTAAGATTCTTCGAAAGAACAGTTGAAGATGGCGATGGTACTAGAAACCAAACGAAAGTACCTTATAGCGAAATGCTTGTAGCAAGAGTAGGAGCTAGCACAATACAAGCTCCACAAAAAGCTGGCAACTACTATTACAGGAACGAGGCAACTACAGCTTTCTTACTAGAGTTCTATAAGAAGGTCACAGGTAGTAGATTATTCAACTTCCACATTGTAGATCCTAAGAAACACGCTTTTGAAAATGAGTTTACAAAAAGATCTACAGACAGATCGTGGGACGGATTCAACAACTGGTACAAAGATGTACTTAGAAATAAGTTCGGAGTAATTGTTGAAGCACATGGATATGACACAAGTCTTATTGTTAGAGGTTCAAAAGACCTTAGGATTGAGGACGAAGAATTAGAAGTCAAATCCAATAAAAGAGGCGATTTGCTCCGAGGATTTAGAAACTTCAACAAAAATAAGAAGACTTCTAGAACTTTTGTTAATCAAATCATAGAATTAGTAGCATGAAAAAAGTTGAAAAAAAGTTAAAAAAATGCTTGACTTTAGGTTCAACAGATGCTATCATATACAGTATAAAGTAAAAAATTAATTAGTGAGGACTATATTATGAAAGCAATTGAAAAAGAAAACTTGATCCAGGCACTACAAAATGCCAACGGAACAGGTATATTTACTCGTAAAGAGATAATGGATGTCGCCCAAGGCATCGACGTAGGATATCCAGCATGGATATTTAATAACAAAGGTCTTAGAACAGACACAAGAGGTCAGTATAACCTGGCTTCAATGTTCACAGGCCAAGCTCAGGTATTGGATATGCCACAGGTTAGGAAACCACTTCCTCAGGCTCCAATCCTAGAAGCTGAGGCTCCTGCTCCGGCAGTATTGACCCAGGCTATATTAAATGTTCAAGTAGAAGACTTGGTTCCTGGAAAGGACGCTACTTATGTACCCTACGGTTTTTACAAGGACTTGAAACAAGTTTTAACCAGCACTATGTTTTACCCAATTTTTATTAGCGGTTTATCCGGTAATGGTAAAACTACAATGGTTGAACAAGTATGTGCGAATCTTAAGCGTGAGGCGATTCGTGTAAATATTAGTATTGAAACTGATGAAGATGATTTAATCGGTGGCAATACTCTAGTTGACGGTAACGTCGTTTATAGAGAAGGCCCGGTCCTCACCGCCATGAAACGTGGCGCGGTCCTTATACTTGATGAAGTAGATAGAGGTTCCAATAAACTGATGTGCTTACAAGCTATTCTTGAAGGTAAGCCATACTTCAACAAGAAAACAGGCGAAACCGTAACTCCTGCTCCCGGCTTCAACATTGTAGCGACAGCTAACACAAAAGGTCGAGGTTCAGATGATGGCAAATTTATTTCAGCCAACATACTCGACGAGGCATTCCTAGAAAGGTTTGCAATTACCGTGGAGCAGGAGTACCCTACTTTAGCAACCGAGAAGAAAATAGTTCTCAAGAAAATGGAAAAAGCAGATTGTGTTGATGACGAATTTGCTCTTCACCTAGTTACATGGTCAGACGTAATTCGTAGGACTTACTATGATGGTGCCATTGACGAACTAGTTTCTACTCGTAGGCTAGAACACATTGTAAACGCATTTGCAATGTTCAAAGATAAGACTAAGGCAATTGAACTTTGTGTCAACAGATTTGATGAAGACACTAAGGCAGCGTTCATAGACTTATATGGTAAGGTAGATCCTACTATCCAACTAAACGAAGGAGAAGAAACTCCTTCCGAAACTACAGGAGATGAAGTTGAGTCAGAAGAATAACATAGACTACAAGTTCAACGAAGGAGCTCTTATTAAAGAGCTCCAATCGTATATCGACAAGACATACGACGGACATTATAGTAAAAACAAATTTCAATCTACAGAGTTTATCGTAGATTGTGGACATGGCATAGGATTTGCCATTGGTAACATACTAAAATATGCACAAAGATATGGACGTAAGGGAACCTCAGAAGACCACAGAAAGGACTTAATGAAGGTTCTACATTACGGCATTATCGCACTATCCATTCACGATAAGGAAACTGTGCAGCACTATTTAGACGAAGATCTAAAAAGAGTATCTAAACGAAAGTAAATAAATACTAATATGAGAGGAATCATATTAGGATGTTTACAAGCAAACCCAGGTTGGCAAGGACCGAGAGGAATCCAAGAACCAAACTGGGTTAATCTTAAGCGGTCAGGCGGTGCTCATAAAATCGCAACATATATGAGAAAGGAAGGTTGGGACATTGAAGTCCTAGACTACTGGCTAGCATTCACAGACGAGGAGTTTCAAGAGTTCATAAAGTCTAGAGTAACACAGGATACAAAGTTCATAGGAGTTAGTGTTACATTTGGATACAAATTTGAACTGCTAGAGCGTGCTATAAACAACCTTAATTGGGTTAAACAACACTACCCGGACATCACAATTATAGCAGGTTCTAAGGCGTTAGTAGACACAATGAACCTACCCTGTGACTATTATGTTATTGGATACGGTGAAAAGGGACTTATAGAACTACTCAAAGGCACTGCAACAATAACAGAGTTCATGCAACGAAAAGTGGTAATGGCAGACAGGCATCACCCTTGTTTTCCTGAAAAGGATTTGGTTGTACAATATGAGGATAGAGATTTTATACAACAGACAGATAACCTGACTTTAGAGCTTTCCCGTGGATGCAAGTTTAAATGCAAGTTTTGTTCATATAATGCTATAGGAATGAAAGGTGATCTAACAAGGGCTATGGAGACGCTATATCCTGAAATGTTATATAACTATGAGACATATGGCGTAACGAGTTATCACGTAGCAGACGAAACAACAAATGATAATCAGGATAAAATAAAATTAGCAGGACAGGAAATACAGAAGTTACCTTTCCGTCCTAATCTAACAGGATTTATTAGAGCAGATTTGTTAGCATCAAGACCTGATGATAAAGTATATTTGGCAGAGATGGGTTTTTGGGCTCAATATTATGGCATAGAATCTTTTAATCAAAAAGCTGGTTCCGTAGTAGGTAAAGGTATGAATACAGATAGATTAAAAGCAGGGTTATTAGAAGCAAAGGATTATTTCAATAAACATTGTGGTAGATATAGAGCCTCGGCAAGTTTAATATTAGGGTTGCCATATGAAACTAACGAATCATTATGGGAAGGTCTTAAATGGTGGAAAACTAATATGCCAAATGAGAATATGATTTTACAGCCCTTATACATTAATAGATTTCAAATGGAAGAACTTAATTCGTCATCTGAATTTGGAAGAACTTGGCAAACAAGTGGACACTTTCATAGCGAAGAAGATACTTCTGAATTACTAGACTCAGAACTTACAGAGTTTGAAAACAATCCAGGACTAAAAGAGTATATTCGTAGAACTTTTGATAGGCAGGCAATGTTACATTGGTCCCACGATACATATAATTGGAAAACTGCTTGTATAGAACTTGGCAGGGTATTTAATACAGGAATGATGTACGATAATAGAATAATGACATGGGATTTATTCAATTTTGTTACACCTGGAACTTATGATTGGGATAGTGTATTAGATATCACAGTAAATAATTATGACTTAGAATCTTTAAGGAATGATACAAATTTATTCATCCAAAGGTACAAAGATTCCAAATTAAGTTTATAAATATTATAAATAATAACGTTAATTGGAGACTTAAATGGCATACGTTAGAAAACATATCTTAAAAAGACCTAATACAGAAACTGCTTTTCCAGAAATAAAAAGCTATAATTCTGATTATTGGGATTGGAGACGTCAATATTATTCAGACAATAATATTACCGTAACCTATGATTTGTCAGGCGATGAATTGACTCTTACACAAGAGATGTCAATGTCAGACAAAAGTGTTTGGGATGCTTTCAATACAGCAGATGACGCACGTGGTGATTATGCTAGTATTAAGGGTTCATTAAACACAGCATTTGCAGACAGAAACATTACTATTCAAATTGAAGAAGATGATGATGGAACAGGTGCAACTTTACTCACAGAGACTAATACCCTACCATAATAAACGAAACGGTACTCTAGTCTATTGACTTTTAGTATGAAAGATCCTATAATAGTAGGATAATATTTGGAGAAACTATATTATGAAACTTTCTAAAAACACGATTGATGTCCTAAAGAATTTTGCGACAATCAACACGAACATCCTTGTTCGAGAAGGCAATGTCCTTTCCACAATTAGCACAGGTAAAAACATTTTTGCCAGGGCAGAAATTGAAGAGACATTTCCACAAGAATTTGCTGTTTATGATTTGAACAGCCTCTTATCCCTACTCACAGTTCTAGAAGACCCCGATGTTGTTTTTGAACCCGAGTGTTTAAAAGTAGCAAAAGGTAAAGCTAGATTTACTTATTACTACGCAGACCCTAACATTATTGTTAGCGCTCCTGATAAGACTATTGAAGTAGATAACTTTTTTGAGTTTACACTTACAAAAGAACAATCTGAAATGGTACTTAAGGCAGCAGCTATTACAGGCGCACCTATGTTGTCTGTAAATGGTGACGGCGAAACTGTTATTCTAGAAGTTGGAGACCCTTCAACTCCTAAGTCTAATTGTTATCGAGAAGAAGTGGCAAAGAGTGATAAAGAGTTTACAGCTAGACTAGCTATCGAAAACTTTAAAATTATTCCTGACACTTATAACGTGGTATTATCTCAAAAGAAATTTATGTATCTTGAAAGTAAGGCAAACCGTAAGTATTGGTTGGCACTTGAAAGATCCTCAGAAATATAGGAGTAGTTATGGACGAGAATAAACTAGAAGTTACAATCCGAGAAGCGACCAATGGTTGGATTGTAGAACTTAATAGGGAAGGCGAAACTGTAGAATATATTTTTACAAGACCTAACCCTGCGATAAATTTGGTCAGAAAAGTAATGAAGGGAGAATTAGATCCTTTCAATGTGCAGGAGGATGAATAATGGGAGACCATGTATTTACTGAAGTGCCAGAGCTTACCAAAGTAGTCCCAGACTTTACTCTTGTTAAGCAAGTTAAAACTACATCAGGTGTAGCTAAATTTGTTGACATTACCAAGGAACAAGTTTTCGATGGTAAGAAAATAGTATTGTTTGGATTGCCTGGTGCATTTACTCCTACTTGTTCAGGTCAACAACTACCTGGCTTTGAAGCTTTATATCATGAGTTTAGAGAAGCTGGTATTGATGACATTTATTGCTTAAGTGTTAATGATACTTTCGTAATGAACGAGTGGGCAATAGATCAAGGATTAGTTAATGTAAAACTACTCCCTGATGGCAGCGCTCAACTTGCTATTAAACTAGGTATGGATGTACGAAAAGACAACCTACAGTTTGGTATCAGGTGTTGGAGATTTGCTGCAGTTTATGACAATGGAAATCTTGTAAAAGGTTTTGTTGAAGAAGGATTTGGAGACAATGTAGAGGGCGACCCTTATGAAGTATCCAAACCTGACAATGTATTGGAATGGGTTAAGGGAGCTACTTTCCTTAACGGTGAAGACGAAGAAGGTAAACATATTGAACTTGATATCTCAGATTCGACTGATATTAAGGAGAAATTAGGTTAAACCCTTTTTTCGGCGGAAAAAATTCCTGGCCAAAAAGTGCAAAAAAAGTTGGCCGTTTATTATATGATGATTTGGAGTGATTATGGAACCAGCACAATTTTTATGGGTTGAGAAATATAGACCCAAGGAGCTACAAGACTGTATTTTGCCCGAAAGTGTAAAAGAACAGTTTCAGCAGTTTATAAACAAAAAAGAAATTCCTAACTTATTACTTACAGGCACAGCGGGTACAGGTAAAACTACTCTCGCGCGTGCTCTGTGCGAAGAGTTAGGTTGTGACTACATTATTATTAATGGTAGTGATGAAGGACGTCAGATCGACACTCTGAGAACTAAGATCAAACAATTTGCATCTGCGGTATCCTTTGGTGGCGAAACTAAAGTCGTAATTATAGACGAGGCGGACTATTTGAATAGGGATAGTGTACAACCAGCACTTAGAGCGTTCATAGAAACGTTCTCTGAGAACTGTAGATTTGTATTTACTTGTAACTATGCTAATAGGATTATAGACCCTCTACATAGCAGGACTACTGTTATAGACTTTAGAATAGCACCCAAAGATCGCCCTAAGATGGCGTCTAAGTTCCTTGAACGTATGAAGTATATCCTTAATGTAGAAGGAGTAGACTATTCAGATAAAGTTCTAGCAGAGCTGTTGATGAAATACTTTCCAGACTATCGTAGAGTTATCAATGAACTCCAAAGATACTCTGTAAGTGGCGTTATTGATGAAGGTATATTAAGTAACTTTCAGGAAATAAACGCTAAGAACTTAATAGAGTCCCTTAGAGAGAAGGACTGGAAAAAGATGAGGCAATGGGTAGTTAATAATGTTGATACTGACCCTCAGGCGGTATTTAGACAAATATATGACATACTATTGCCCGAAGTTAAGGGTATTCCACATCTAGTATTGCTTATAGCTGATTATCAGTACAAAGCAGCATTTGTCGCAGATCAAGAAATTAACTTGACTGCTTGTTTAACAGAAATAATGGCAAATGTGGAGTTTTCATGAGCGACTCAATATTAGAGGGTTTTGGAAAACCTATTGAAGAAGTCAATGAGGAAGAATTTCAGCATAAACTGAAAAAACTTTCTCCTTTTGACTTTGCTAACAGTATCAACTATTCTAAAGAAAACCTAATAATCGATGAAAGAACAGAAAAGGAGTATAATCCTTTTATTGTAAATCGTGCTATGGGTTTTGGCAAAGATACTGTTATTGCTGGTAATGAAATGAATTCGCGTCCTCATATAGACAATAAACTTCAATATGACTTTCTACGTTCTGTTGTAAGAAAGGCAAAACGCTACAATAAGTGGTTAAAAACTGAAGAAGAGAATATTGAAGCAGTACAGAAGTTTTTTGGTTATTCATTCATGAAAGCAAAAGAAGCCTTGACGTTGCTATCGGAGACAGATCTTGACAAAATCAAGCTGTACCAAAGCACATCAAAAGGCGGTAAACTATAAATAAAAGTATAATTTATTACAGGCATTGAAATGAGTGACCAAGAGAATTTTTTTAACATTGACTTTCCAGGTTATACACCAATAGAAGTTACTTTAAAAGATCCCGAAGACTTTTTAAAAGTTAGGGAAACCTTATCTCGAATCGGAGTTGCGTCTAAAAAAGAAAAAGTTCTTTATCAATCATGCCACATCCTTCATAAAAAAGGACGTTATTTTATAGTTCACTTCAAAGAGCTTTTTGCATTGGACGGTAAGGACGCAGACTTTTTAGAAAATGATTTACAGCGTAGGAATACTGTTGCTAAATTATTGTCGGATTGGGGTTTGATTGATATTAAAGGAGAACTAGGCGAACTTGCTCCGCTCAGTCAGATAAAGATAATATCTTTTAAAGACAAAGGTGAATGGGATTTAGTTCCTAAATATAACATTGGTAAGAAAATCAAATAATTTAGAATACCTAGAATTAGTAAAAACTGAACAGGACAAAATAGGGCCTGGTTTCTGCGTATTGAAGTGGTATCATCAAGAGATGCACTTGGCAGAAGGAATGAACCATTCTTGTTATCATTGTCCTCAACATAAAATCCCACTAGGTTCAGATTTACACAATACACCATATAAAATAGAACAAAGGGCAAAAATGCTAAATGGCGAACGCCCTGAGGAATGTTCATATTGCTGGAGTGTAGAAGATTTAGGATTAGTTAGTGATAGGCAAACTTTAGCAGTTCAGTTTTTTCAGAATAATAGAAATGTCGTAGAAACAGCAGTAAAAGCAGGATTGGAATATGTTTACCCTAGGTATTTAGAAATATCATTTACAAATAAATGTCAAATGTCTTGCAGTTATTGTACTCCTGCTAAATCTAGTAGTTGGCAAAAAGAAATAGATAGATTTGGAGAATATGAATTAGAACATGGTCCTTCAAAAGCACAATATAATAGTAGAGACGATATTATACCTGTAGAAAACAATCCTTATATCACAAAGTTTTGGAAGTGGTTTCCACAAGCATATAATCATTTATTTGTATTAAGAGTTACAGGTGGAGAGCCTTTATTAGATAAAAACACATTTAAACTTCTAGAATACGTCAAACAGAACCCTAGAGAGAAGTTAGGATTCCATGTTAATTCAAACTTAATGGTATCTGAGAACAGGGTGCAGAGGTACATAGATTTAGTCAAAGATATGCCCCATAATAAGACTTATGTGAGTATTGATAATTGGGGCAAACGTGCAGAGTGGATTAGGAACGGTTTAAATATGCAGCACTTTGAAAAGAACTTGCATAGAGTATTAGAAGCAGGTTGCAATGTAGGATTAATGATTACATATTGTTTTTTATCTATCCCTGGGTTTGAGGATTTCATAAATCAAATAGCATCTTTAAAAAGACGTTATCCAGGACAACTAACAATAGACACACCACATATGGTACAACCAGAACACCTAACTGCCATGATAGCTGATGATTATTTCATAAATAGTATGCTAGGTCAATTAGATTATATGAAAAATTTTATTGACGAAACAATGTTTAGCATAGGTGAATATAAAAAGTTTGAAAGAACAGTTAATTGGATTGCTAATAATAGATATACAGGCGAACAATTAGAATTACACAGAAACGATTTTAGAAAATTTGTAACTGAGCATGATAAAAGGAGAGGCTCTAATTTTATAGAAGCATTTCCTGAATTGAGAGGTTTTTATGAGGGGACAGATACACAGCGTATTTAATCCTACGTTAATTGAAATATTTGATTTTATGACACCTGAAGAGTGTGATGGGTTTTTAGAAGAAATAAAGCGCTTAGGTATAATGAAGCCTGCACCAACAATACATGACGATTATAAAACAGGCGAAAAATCAGAAAAGATTACAGACTATAGAACTAATGAATTTGGTTTTGTAAGATATAGTGAGTCCTCTATGGCACGAGAATTTTTAATCCGTGCAAGTCAAGCATTACAAATACATTGGAGCCAAGCAGAAAACTTGCAGATTGTTCATTATCAAAAAGGACAAGAGTATAAAGCACATAAAGACGCTTTTGATTTGAGAAGTAAAAGAATGGACGGAAATACACCTGCGGAAAAAGGAAATAGAGTGGCAACTGCCTTAATGTATTTGAATGATGACTTTGAAGGTGGAGGAACAACATTCAATTGGTTCAATAGAACAATAACACCAGAAAAAGGTAAGTTAGTCGTATTCTCAGATACATATATAGGTACCCAAGTACCTGACCCTAATTCAATGCACGCAGCAGAACCTGTAGTTACAGGAGAGAAGTGGGCAGTTAATTTATGGTTTAGAAATAGAGAGGATACTAACCTAAATTATAAAGAATGGTTAAAAGAAAGAGACATAGAACTTGAAAAATAGGAAAAAAGTATTATATATAGTATATAGGCGCTCGGGTGAGGCCTATGATAAATCTTCGCTTAATAAAGGAGGAAACTAAAATGACATTATACGAAGAAACTTTTGGCCAGTTCAGGCCTTTTTCAATTGGATTTGATAGACTATTTCAACAGCTACAAGCTCAGTCTATTGTAAATAACCAAAATTATCCACCCTACAATATTGTAAAAGAAGATGATGAAAATTTTGTCATCGAACTTGCTATTGCTGGGTTTGATAAAAAAGATGTATTAATTGAGTTAGAAAAAAGTGTTCTAACAATCGAAGGTACATCTTCAGATGATGACAAAGACTTTGTCCATAAAGGACTTGCTTCTAGGTCATTCAAAAGACAATTTACACTTGCAGACGATGTAGAAGTCAAAGGTGCTAAATTTGAAAACGGTGTTCTAAAGGTATCACTTCAAAGAGTTATTCCTGAGGAAGACAAACCAGTGAAAATTAAAATATCATAACAAACGGAGAGAGCAATGTCCAACATTAGAATTATCAAACTTACTTCTGGAGAAGACATCATAGGAGATGTAACTGAGGAAGAGGTCGAAGGCAATGTAATGATTGTTATTAGCAAACCTGCAGTTATTATGATGATGCCAAAACCAGATGGCAACGAAGATGAGTTTGGTGTGGGACTTGCTCCCTACGCTCCCTTTGCAAAGGGCTATAAAGTTCCTTTATTTGCAAATCATGTGGTATCATTATATGAACCTGAAGTACAATTATTAAATGCCTACAATGCCAGATTTGGTTCTGGTTTAGTTCAGCCTGACTTTATAAATAAAAAAGTATTAAAGGAAGTAAAAGAAGGCAACTTAATAAAAACTTAGATGTACGAATATAGAGTAACAATAGTAAAGGTAATAGACGGAGACACAGTAGATGTGGATATCGACCTCGGTTTCGGAGTATGGCTCAAAAAACAACGTGTCAGGCTCTACGGCATTGATACGCCGGAAAGTAGAACCCGTGACCTCGACGAAAAAAGATTCGGACTCAAGGCAAAAGAATTTCTCAAAAAGCAACTTGCAGATGGAGCTATACTCAAAACAAGGCTCGATGGTAAAGGTAAATACGGAAGAATCCTCGGTGAATTTCTTGATTTAGAAAACAAGGATAGTATTAATCAACTGATGGTTGAGAAACATCATGCAGTCCCTTATTTTGGTAAATCCAAAGAAGAGATAGCAGAATTGCATTTGAGGAATCGTACCTTTTTTAAAGATTAAACTTGACAATAGGTTCGTAAGAGCCTATAATGTGTATATAAATTAGATGGTGTTTATATTATGAATTTCTACACTTACGCACGACATTACGGTGACAAGGTATTAGTCCGAGGAGTTAAGAACGGAGAACGTTTCACTTCTCGACACGAGTTCCGTCCGACGTTGTTCGTAAAGTCACAAAAACCCTCACAATACAAATCCATATATGGCGAGAACGTAGCCCCTATACAGTTCGAGGGTAACAAAGCAGCTACAGAATTTTTTGACAAATACAAAGACGTAACCAACTATCCTATCTATGGACAAAACTATTATGCTTATCAGTATATCACAGAAAAATATCCTGGTGACATAAAGTGGAATAAACAAGACATATCCATATGGTCTATGGATATTGAAACAACAGCAGACAATGGATTCCCTGATGTAGATAATCCTCGTGAACAACTTCTGGTTATTACATTACAAGACAACAACACTAAAAAGATAAAAACATTTGGTCTACATGGCTGGCAACCTGGTCCTGAAACAAAAGATTTAGATGTAGATTATGTTGCATGTCGTGATGAATATACTCTACTTAAAACATTCCTAGAATGGTGGCAAGAAAACTGTCCTGATATTATTACAGGTTGGAACTCTGCCTTATTTGATATTCCTTATTTGTTAGCAAGAACAGAACGTATATTAGGAGAAGGCGAACATAAAAAGTTTTCTCCCTTTGGACTTGTAAACAAAAGGAAGATTAGATTCGCACAAAGGGAAATGACTGCCTATGAGATTACAGGTGTTGCACAACTAGATTATTTAGATCTATATAAGAAGTTTACTTACATTACTCGAGAATCCTACAAACTAGATTTTATCGCAGAAACAGAACTAGGTGAGAAAAAACTAGAGTCTGGATTTGAAACATTTAAAGAGTTCTATGAAGGTGACTGGAATAGATTTGTAGATTATAATATTGTAGATACTGTCCTTATTGATAAACTTGAGGACAAGATGAAACTTATTGAACTTGCTATTACAATGGCATACGACGCTAAATGTAATTACAATGACGTATTCTCAGCAGTTAGAACGTGGGACAGTTTACTCTACAATCACTTGTGGGAAAAGAAAATTGTTATCCATCAAGGTGGAGGACGTAAGGAACGACAAATAGAAGGTGCCTTTGTACAAGAACCTGTTCCAGGTGGTTATGACTGGGTTGCTAGTTTTGATGCCACAAGTCTATATCCAAGTATTATTATGCAGTACAACATGAGTCCTGAAACTATTGTTCCTGGATTTAGATATGATGTAGGTGTAGATGATTTACTTGATAGATACAAGTTAGATAAACTAAAAGAAAAGAACTATGCTATGGCAGCTAATGGTGTATGTTTTTCTCGTGAACAAAAAGGTTTGTTCCCTGAGATTGTACAAAAGTTCTTTGATGACAGATTAAGATACAAAAAACTAATGCAAGATGCTCAGCGTAAATATCAAGAAACAGGCGCCAAGGCATATCAGAATGAGGTTAGTAAGTACAACAACTTCCAGATGGCTAGAAAGATTCAACTAAACAGCTTATATGGTGCCCTAGCTAATCAATATTTTAGATTTTATGATGATAGAATCGCAGAAGGTATCACAATGACAGGACAGTTAATTATCCGTGATACTGCCAAAGCATTAGACAACTATATGAACAAGGTATGTGGGACAGATGATAAAACTTATTCTTTTTATAGTGATACTGATTCTTGTTATGTTACCATGGCAAGTATGGTAGATAACTTTTTCTCAGACAAACCTAAGGAAAAGGTATTAGACTTACTTGATAAAATAGGTACAGATAAGATTGAACCTGCCATTGATAATGCAATGATTAGGTTGGCGAACTATACAAATGCCTTTGAGAAAAAGATAGACTTTAAGCGTGAGGTTATCGCAGACAAAGGTGTATGGGTTGCTAAGAAAAGATATGCACTGAACGTATTAGATGACGAAGGACTTAGACTTACGAAACCTAAACTTAAAATTATGGGTTTAGAAATTGTTAGAAGTTCTACTCCTCAGGTTGTTAGAGAGGCTCTACGAGAAGGTGTTCGTTTAGTTCTAACTAGCGATGAAGAAAGTTTACAAAAATATATTGAAGATGTGAAACAGAACTTTACTTCACTATCTCCTGAGGAAGTGGCATTCCCACGTGGATGTAATAACCTACAAAAATATCAAACAAGTAATGGTATTTATGCTAAGGGTACTCCTATTCATGTTCGAGGTGCCTTGTTATATAATGAGCATATTAAGAAACGTGATTTAGGATTGAAATATGAAAAGGTTCAAGATGGAGATAAGATTAAATTTTTGTATCTTAAGGAACCTAATAGTATAGGCGAGAACACGATTGCTTTTGTAACCAAACTTCCTACAGAATTTAATTTACAGGAATATATAGATTACGAATTAATTTTTACAAAGGCATTTTTAGACCCATTAGAAAGTATTGTACAACCTTTGGGTTGGAATACAGAAGAACAAGCGAGCTTGGAGGATTTATTTGCATGAGCGATTTAGCAGGTTGGGCATTCTTTTTAACTTTAATAGGAACAAACATAGCAATATATTGGGCTATTGAAGAAGGATTTGAAACAAATTTTTGGAGCGATGATGAAAGATAATAGAGATAGTCATTTTAAAATTAGTATGATTAAAAGTGGTGTAAGAATTGGTTCTTGCATTTGGGGACTATGGATGATAGAAGTATTCTTAGTAGGATTTTTAATCGCAGAAATATTAGGCATATACGAGGAACTATGAGACACGGTAAAAACAGAAAATATTCTGCCACAGGCGGAAGAAAGGCGAGACGTGAAAGAGCTTTAGAACGTCTTAAGAAAAGTAAATTCACACCTAAAACCATAAAAGGAAAAGAAAGGAATGAAAAGAACTGGACAAAGAAAAAAGAAGCGCAAATTGAGAGACTTGAAGAGCGAGTTAGAGTTCTCAGCTAATAGAATTAAGTTTCAAGAAAAGCGTCTTGAAGACCAGGCAGAAGAAATAAAAAAACAATGGCAAAAGATACATGAAAATACTGATATGTGGACTTCCGGGTAGTGGTAAAACTACATTAGCTAGAGAACTAGCATATCATTTTTGTCTGCCACATTTTAACGCAGACACAATACGAGAACATTTTAACGATTGGGACTTTACAGATGTTGGACGAGAAAGACAAGCTTGGCGCTTTGCTAACGATTATCCTTTCGGGATATTTGATTTTGTTTGTCCACTTAGAAAGTACCGAGCTATCGTACAACCGGATTACGTCATATACATGGATACGATAGAAGCAGGAAGGTTTGAAGATACAAATAAAATCTTTGAACCTGTCGAGAAATATGACATAAAGGTTAAGAAATGGATAGACTTAAACCAACTACGCAAATGCTTGGGAGATTTCAACCCTGGCATGAAGGGCATACAGCTCTTTTTGAAAGAGCAATTTCCAAAACTGGTCAAGTAGTAATACTTCTAAGGGATACGGAAATTGACGATAATAACCCTTATAGTGCTGTACAAAGAACAGAACTTATAAAGGTAGAACTAGAAAATGAAGGGTACATATATGGGGACAAATATGTAATCATAACAGTACCTAACATTACACATATAACCTATGGCCGAGATGTAGGTTATACAATAGAACAAGAACATCTCGGAGAGGAAATAGAAAATATTTCCGCAACAGATATAAGGAAAAGTTTATGAAGATAGCCATTATAGGTTTTGGATTTTGTGGAAAGGCAACTAAAAGACTTTTTGAAAAGTGTTCTAGTGTCAGCGAAATATTAATTCATGATCCTGCTAAAGGTTATATCATAGATTCTTGGTCAGGTGTTGCTTATGCTTTTATATGTGTACCGACACCTTTAATAAAATCTAAAGGTATCCTCGACGTATCTATAATAGACACCATCTTGCTTTCTGGACGTTTAGAAAGCAATCTAGACGAGATACCAACGACAGTACAACCTGTTATAAGAAGTACAATCGGCCCTGACCAAGCTTTATTTTATATGGAACAATGCTATCCTGCTCCTATTATTATGCCTGAATTTTTGAGGGAAAAACATTGGGAAGCAGATGTAGACGATGAAACGGTTCCTATTGTTATTGGCGGAGATAGTGTAGGAGTATTTACACATTTATTAGAACAGGATTTAAATAGAAATATTATTAAAACAAATTCTATGACAGCAGCTATGATAAAAGTAGCAAGAAATTCTGCACTAGCAATGAAAGTAGCATTAGCAAATGATTTTTACGATATTTGTAAAAACACAGGAGCTGATTACAAAACACTAAAAAACTTTTTAACCACTGACAAAAATTTAGGAGGTACTCATTGGGAAGTACCAGGACATGATAACAAAAAAGGTTTTGGGGGAACTTGTTTACCAAAGGACTTGACACATACTTCAAATTTATGTTATCATACAAATAATATTATGGCCACGGCTGTAAAGGCAAATCACGAAAGAAGGAGTGAAGATGAATAAGTTAATTGACAGAATACAAAAGAACACAACGATACGAGAAACAGCTGTTCTTTCTGATTCTAAATTTTTTAATGATAAGGATTTGATACAAACATCTGTTCCAGCAGTTAATGTAGCATTGAGTGGAAAACTTGATGGCGGTTTAACTCCTGGACTTACAGTATTTGCAGGTCCTAGTAAACATTTTAAAACAGCATTTGCTATGTTATTGGCAAAAGCATTTCAAGATAAGTATGAAGATGGAGTTATCCTATTTTATGATAGTGAGTTTGGTGCTCCTCAATCTTATTTTGAAACATTTAATATTGATACAGATAGAGTAGTTCATGTTCCTATAGCAGATATAGAACAATTGAAACATGATATTATGGCACAGTTGAATCAGTTAGAACGTGATGATAACATCATGGTCATTGTGGACTCCGTAGGAAACTTAGCGAGTAAGAAAGAAGTAGAAGATGCCTTAGAAGGTAAGAGTGTTGCAGATATGACAAGGGCGAAACAAATGAAGTCTTTGTTTAGAATGATTACACCTCATCTAACAATTAAAGATATCCCTGCTATTGTTGTAAACCACACATATAAAGAAATAGGATTGTTTCCTAAAGACATTGTTAGTGGTGGCACAGGCATTTATTATTCAGCAGACAATATTTTTATTATTGGTAGGCGACAACAAAAAACAGGATCGGAAGTTACAGGTTATGAATTTGTAATTAATGTTGAAAAGTCTAGGTTTGTTAGAGAGAAGTCTAAGATTCCTGTAGAAGTTTCATGGGAAGCAGGTATTAGTAAATGGTCTGGCTTACTTGATATGGCATTAGAGTCTGGTCATGTAGTAAAACCTAGTAATGGTTGGTATCAGAAATGTAATCCTGAAACAGGAGAAGTATTGCCAGAAGCTAAAGTAAGAGCTAAAGATACTTACAAGAAAGAGTTCTGGTTGCCAATATTATCTGATAAAACTTTCACAGACTGGGTACAAGAAAAGTACACAATGGGCGGTAGCGATATTATGGCCGAAGAAATAACAGATGAAGATGTGGAAGAACAACTCAACAAAGTGTGATAGGTGCGAGAAAGCCATAAACACTAAAAAAGATAAAGCATATTGTTTTCATACGGAGACGGATGAAATATATATTTGTGAAAAATGCGTGAAAGAAGTATATAAGGATTTTGTAGATAATGACACACAGAATTGAAAAAGTAATATTAGAAAATTTACTAAAGAATGATGATTATATTCGTAAGGTAGTTCCTTTTCTAAAACAAGAATATTTTTTCGATTATCCTGATAAAAAAGTTTTTGGAGCTATAGCAAACTTTGTTGAAAAATACAATAACACTCCTTCTAAACAAGCTCTAAAACTAGCATTGGATGAAGATAAATCTTTGAATGAAGATGGACACAAACAATGTATGGAAATTATTGATACGTTGAATGGTAATGAAGTAGACTATCAATGGTTATTAGATGAAACAGAAAAATTCTGTAAGGACAAAGCAATTTATTTGGGTATTATGGAAAGTATCCAAATTATAGATGGAAAGAAAAAAGATGTAGGTCCTGATGCTTTGCCAAGTTTATTACAAGATGCCTTAGCAGTAGGATTTGATACTAATGTAGGACACGACTTTATTGAAGATGCCGATAAAAGATATGAGTATTATCATAGACTAGAAGAAAAGGTAGAGTTTGATTTAGAAATGTTTAACAAAATTACAGAAGGTGGATTGTCTAATAAAACTTTGAATATAGCATTAGCAGGAACAGGTGTAGGTAAATCGTTGTTCATGTGTCATATGGCAAGTGCTTGTATAGCTCGAAGTAAGAATGTTTTATATGTTACACTTGAAATGTCTGAAGAAAGAATAGCAGAACGTATTGATGCTAATCTAATGAACATTCCTATTATGGAACTAAAGGATTTATCTCAGGCTATGTATGTTGAACGTATAGAAAAACTAAGAAACAAAATGGAAGGTAGGTTAATTGTAAAAGAATATCCTACAGCTTCTGCACATGCAGGACATTTTAAAGCATTATTGAATGAACTAAAACTAAAAAGAAACTTTAGTCCTGATATTATTTTTATAGATTATTTGAATATTTGTACAAGTGCTAGGTTTAGGCCAGGAAGTATGGCAAATTCTTATACAATTATTAAAAGTATTGCAGAAGAACTTAGGGGACTAGCAGTAGAACAAGATGTTCCTATTGTTAGTGCTACACAAACAACAAGGGGTGGGTATAATTCTAGTGATGTAGATTTGACAGACACCTCAGAAAGTTTTGGTTTGCCTGCTACAGCAGACTTGATGTTTGCATTGATTAGCACAGAAGAACTAGAACAACAAGGACAGTTTATGGTTAAACAGTTGAAAAACAGATATGCTGATCCTACAAGAAATAAAAGATTTATGATTGGTGTGGACAGAGCCAGAATGAAATTATTTGATTTAGAAGACTCTGCACAACAAGCTCTAACAGATTCTAATATAGATGTACCCGTATTTGATAGAGGAAGAACAGATGACAAATTCTCAGACATTAAGTTTTAATGGAATAGAATGGGAAATACTCCCGACAGTTACAGCTAAAAAGATGTATGCACTACTGCAAGACAACTTAGATACTTGCAGAGAGTTTTACTTCATGGGGGAAACAGAACAAGAAATTAAAGATGAAATAGATAAGATAGTTTATATGTTAGGAAAGGAACCTACAGATGATTTAAATAAACTACATGAATATTTCGCAGACAATGAACATCAACCTGAAATGGAAAGATTGAATAATCTTATTCATTATTACGAACTTGTAAGAAATGATTATCCTCCTAGATGGGGTTACTTTCCAGGAGAAGACAATGGTAGTGAAGAATTTTTAAGTTCATTTGATTATGCTACTTTTACATTACAAAGAAAGCCTGGTTGGCTATATGTAAACTATGCTCACGTAGGTAAACATTTTGCTGAGATAGTTTTTAGTAATGATATAGATATAAAAGAAGAACAATACGAGCCTCAATACTTAATGAGACCTAGCTTTTTTTGCTGGTTAGGACAAGAGATAGGTGAGGAACAAGTAAATAGATTTAACATAAAAGCAAAGGAGATACACGAAAAATTACAAGACAGATTAAACCTGCCTGATTTTGATGACCCAAGTTTAAGACTAGGGTACATACCGTTTGCCAAGTTGAAAACTCATATAAATATAAACGAATTGTCTAATATGTTATTAAAACAGAAAGGCAAAAATACAAAATATATGGAGTTATTCAATGCCAGACAGAGAAGAGTTTAGAGGTGACATGAGTCGTAATGAAGTGGAAATGGACCTTAATAAGTTCATGGACTTGATTCAAGAAAACGCAGATCTCAAAACAAAATTAGCAGAAGCTATGGCGGATTCAACTGTCAACCCTTGGCAAAAATGGGTTCATTTAGCTAGAACAGTAGATAGCTGGAGAATTTGGCCGAGGGCATTTTTAAGTGTTTATATATTTTTAGTGTATTATGCAGCAATATGGTTTATGGAATTACCAGAACCTAGTATGGAACAAAGTGGATTGATATCAATCCTAGTTGGTGCCGGAGCTGCATGGTTCGGATTGTATGTTAATAGTGCGGCAAAGGAGCATGACACTAACGCTAAGAAATAATTATTGAAAGGAGATTATATTATGCCACCTAAGTTTAAACCAAGTCACAAAGAAAACGTCAGAGGTAGGGACGGTAAGCCAACAGGCAGGACTTATATGAAACATTATTATTTGAAGAATACTCCTACTCAAGAAATTATAGACGCTATTAACAAAGGCAAACGAAAGCACAGAATGAAATTTATCAATGAACTAACAAGACGTGGAGTGAAATTAGTATGGAAGACGGAAGAAGAGCTGGAGCAAGCGACGAAGTAATATCAGAGGAAGCCAAGGCAATCCAAGGTTCGCTGAGAATCTTTGATAATGCAATTACGGATGAATTCTGCGACGTCCTGCTGGAAACTTTCAAATTACATCTTGATGAACAAGAGCACAAGGATAACTTTGTACAATTCAATTATTCAGATATCTACGAGGAAGAGGATTTACACAAAAATCTAATATCCTTTATCGGGACTTTGCATGAACATTATATGCAAGCGCTAAATTTACCCTTAGGTATATTCCATAAAGAGGGTATAGAAAAATTAAGAATTAAGAAAGTATTACCTCCTGAGAAGGAAAGTTTAGTGAACATAGATGTTCGGGATACGACAAGTTCTATTCGAGCACTAGGATTCATGTTTTTCTTGTCAAATTCAGAGAGAAAAGTACAATTCTTTAGACAGGGCGTAGGTATCCAACCTCAAAAAGGCAGGGTAATTGTGTACCCACCTCATTGGGAATACCCATATAACATAAGTCAAGGGGAAGATGATGTCTTTATTCTCCAGACCTACTTACATTACGGCACCGAAAAAGCATAAAAAAAGTCAAAAAAATGCTTGACTTTTGGTTCCTAAGATGCTATCATATACACATAAACTAAAAAATTAAGGTAAATATATGGCAAATTATACTCAAGAACAGTTAGAACTTAAGGCACATATCGACGAGTCGAACGAGAAGTTCGTCGCTAGATGTAAGGCCGAGGTTGCTACTGCGTGGGGTACGACAGTATCTGACCCAGAACATTGGGCTGAGTATGGTATATTCAATATCGCTCAATACGAGAGATATAGTCTAGAAAGCTATATTTACGATGCTTATAAGGACGCTCACGGTTTCCGTCCTAGACATATAGATTTCAAATCTATGTCAATGGACGAGCTTGAAAAGATGGCTGATCAAGTTTCAGAAGAAGTTGCTGAATCTATCAAACAACAAGAACAAGCAGAAACTAAGGCATATGAGTCTTTGAAAAAGCACCTTAAAGGATTAGTTGATATGGGTGCTAAAGACTTTAGACAGGCACTTGAATGGGATTTAGATGCTGAGGGCTGTACACATGACGGATTCAATGACTATGGATTCTATTGTTACAAGAAAGGCATAGCATACAGCAAGGAAAGGGTAATATCAAGATTGGTAGCTTAATCATTTTGGTCACCTTAATTGTTGACTTTTGGTTCGTATGCATCTATAATATGTTTATTAATAATGAGAAATAGGAGACGTCTAAATGACTGAACAAACTTTTAAATATGCAGGCTATAGCGTTACAGAAGACGGCCAAACTAAGGCTAGATTTGGTAACGATATGGTATCTCGCGTTAAGAAACTTTCAGGTGGTAATACAGCCATATGGTTTGAGGAACTACCTAAAGCAATGACCAAGAAAGAAGCATCCGAATTTCTACTTGAGGACGAAAAGTTCAATAGTGATTTCGATATTAAAAATGCTTTGCTCAAGGTCGTTTTTCGTAATACACCTAAGGGAGCAACTAAGGTTGTGAACAAGGGTGTTTCTTTTAATGATGGAGGAAATAGTTATGGCAACAGCTAGAACTAAAACTAGCCAGCACACTAAGATTGTGAACTTTCTTAGAACTGGCAAAAGCTTGAGCATTTCTTATGCTAAAAACAAGCTTGGCGTAACTCAATTACCTGCAAGGGTAACTGAGCTTAGATCACAAGGTTTTGCGATCTATACTAATGAGAACAAGATGGGTAACACTACTTACCGTCTTGGTACTCCTAGCAGAGCAATGGTTGCAGCAGCACACGCAGCAGCAGGCTCATCAGTCTTTAGCTAGAACATTTAGTGAGGGGTAAACTGTAGACACCTTGACTGACGGTTACCTTTTACTCCTCACTAATTTTACATCATTAATAAATAAACAGGGACAACAATAGGAAAGACAATGGCACAAGATTTAAAAGAAACAATTTACGAATCCCTGAACGCCAAATACAAAGGCGAGCGAGAAGAAGCAAGAGCGAACATTATGATATACCTTGAGAATCCATCAGGTATTGGCGAACATCCAGATGTTATAGCAGCAATAGACACACAAATTAGCGCTATGGCAAACGCACAAGAAAAATTAGATATACTACAAAAGGTAAGAACACAGGGTAAGAGGTATCCTGTAGAATGACATTGACCTTTGGTAACAGAACAAGTTTTCATGCTACAGTTGACGACCACCCTAAACAAAATATGACGGTGGTCAAATATTGGGAAGGCAACGAGGAATTATTTACAAATTATGTATTCAATGAAGAAGACCAAGAGATTAGAAATAAGGAGTCTATTCAAATGGCAGAAAAGTTCGTGTTATCAAAGGAGATGAAGATTGGCAAATAACGTCTATTGCACATTGCAATTAAATTACGGAAACGCTGAAATAGAAACAGAATGGCGTAGAGTATTTAATCAATTAAACAACTTACCCCATCAAGGGTTAGAGTATTTAGATATATACAGAACTAATGCTGATATAGCAGACAAAGAATTTATGGATGACTTCATAGGTTCTCAAGAAGCAATATTTGAAGGCCCTATAACTTTTGTTTCGTGTAGTGAATACAAATACATTTATGAACATGAAATAACAAGTAAATGGACAGCCCCTATTAAGTTTTTTGAAGAACTAGCTAATCATTTATACGAGTGGGACGATCAAGTAGAACTGTCAATGACATACGAAGATGAGTTCTATATGTTTGCAGGTTGTGTACAATTTGCTGAAGGACACTTTGACCAGAAACAAGAGTCAGGTGGTTGGTTTAAAGAACAATTAGACAGAGAAGATTTAGACCCTGGTGACTTCCAAGATTATGTCTCTGATAAAATTGATACATGGAGATATCTTAATGAAACTTAATTATAATAATGTAGGTAAAATAGGATTTACTTGTAGCACATTTGACTTCTTACACGCAGGACATATTGTAATGTTAGAAGAAGCTAAAAGACATTGTGATTATTTAATATGTGGTTTACAAAGTGACCCTACATTAGACAGAGCATCTAAAAATGCGCCTGTACAAAGTATCGTTGAAAGACAAATACAATTATCTGCTGTAAAATTTGTAGATGAAATTGTAATATATAATACTGAAAAGGATTTAGAAGATTTACTTCTTACATTACCTATAAATGTAAGAATACTTGGTGATGAATATAAACAGAAAGAATTCACGGGTAAAAGAATTTGTTATAAAAGAAAGATCGAAATTGTTTACAACAAAAGAGACCATTCTTTTAGCACAACTGACCTAAGAAATAGAACTAAAATTATGGAGATTGAAAAAGATGGCAAAAACTAATCCTATCAAAAGAATAGTAAATTGTTTGGTTGCTGAGAAAAGAGCCTTACATGGTGAATTCAAAGCATATTGGAAAAATTCAGCAAGTGAGATTGCTGATAAACACGGACTAGATATTACAACAATCCGTGATAGATTTGAACTAGGACTATATACACATGAAGATAAAAGTAGTAGCTATCACTAATATTTGGGAGAGCAAAGGTCCTAGTCGGGAGTTTCCTATGTGGACTCCTGTAGGCTCTCGTGAATATATTATTGGTAGAGTAGACCATGAACCTACGTTACATGAAATAGGTGAAATGGTTCAAAAATTACAACATCTGCTAGAAGGTAAAGTAGCAGAAACTGTAATTGAAGTGTTCTCAGGTTATGAAGTATATGAGGCACATTCATTAACACATAATGAAGGATTTCAATTACAGTTAGGCGACGCTATAGATTATCCAGCAGAAGATATAACGGATAAACTGAATGTCGAACAAACCACACCCTAGACTAACCGTAGGACTTACTTACTTCAACGAGTCAAATTGGATACACCAGTGGTATCAGGCATTTCATTACTATCCTAAAGATATTCAAGTCATTATAGTTGATGACGGTTCAACTACAGACCCTATAGACGAACATCTATATCCTATTACAGATTTAGGTGATTGGTGTCCTGACGTACAAGTATATAAAGTTACAGAAGACTTAGGATTTAATGGTCATGGTTGTAGAAATCTTATAGCAAAAATAGCAGATGCAGACTTTTTAGCATTCTTTGATATTGATATGATGTGTGATCCCTCTACCATGGGAAGGATGAGACAAAGAAATTGGCAACATCATTCATTATATCATCATGATTTTTATGTTTGGCAAAGGCAAAGAATTAAAAAGTATCCAGGACATCTCAATTCTTTTGTATGTTCTAAACAATTATTCTGGGAAGCCGGAGGTTATGATGAGTCTTTTACAGGACATCATTGGGGAGATAGAGAATTTCAAGAACGTCTTAAGAAGAAAGCTAAATATATACGGAATAGTGGCGAGGTAATGACCCTAAGACGTAATGGCAAACATGGTAGAGTTACAGATAAAGTAGACAAAACAGTTTATATAGATGACAAATTCTTCTTAGTTCCATTGCCAAGTGAACAAGTTGAAAAACTAAAAGGCACAGTAAATACAAAAATTAATTTTGAGTACGAAAGGATATTATAAATACTATTATGGGAAAGTTTAGACATTTTATAACAGAAGAGATAGACGAGAGTAAACTCAAACATCTTGAGCACGTAGAAGATCATGTCTTACACGGAGGTCATAAAGGGTTTGCACACGCATTCCATACTGTTCGAGATGTACATCATAACTTACAAGGACACAAAACAGAAACACAGACTACAATAAAATACGATGGTAGTCCTGCTGTTGTATTTGGAACACACCCAGAGAATGGGAAATTTTTTGTAGCATCCAAATCAGCATTTAATAAAAATCCTAAAATTAATCATACACACGAAGATATTCAAAAGAATCACGGTCATGCACCAGGACTTGTTCAAAAGTTAAGTGCAGCATTAGACCATGCACATAAAATAAAGCCCCAAGGTATATATCAAGCAGATATTATGCACGCAGGTGATGTAAAAAAGAAAGGTAATAGAGTAGAATTTACTCCCAACACAATTACATATCACACACCACATGATTCAGATCATGGCAAAGCAGCTATGAAGTCCAAGTTAGGACTTGCAGTTCATACACAATACGAAGGTAAAACAATAGACAGTTTGGAAGCAAAACATGCACCTGATATGTCTCATTTTGTTAAACACCCAGATGTTCATATGATGTCACCACATCACGATACTAGCAAACATCATTATACACAAGAAGATAGAGCCAAAGTAGAACATCATTTAGAGCAAGCAACAGCACATTTTAGAAATACACCTAAAGAACATCATGATACAGTATATCAACATCATGAGGCTCTAAAAACATATATAAACCATACTGTAAGAACAGGTGAACAGCACTCGCATGAGGGGTTCGTAGCACATCATACTGCTAAACATAATAAAAAGATAGATAGTGTTAAAACAGACGCTGCTAAGGCACGTCATACAACAACAAGGGACAACGTATTAAATCATATAAATACAAATAAGGAACACTTTGAAGGCCCTATGCATATGCACAAGCACCTTCAAGCAGCTAAAGACATACTAACAAAGACAATGTCTCAGCGTTCTGAATGGGGTCACGAGATAGCCGGGGCACCTACTAAACCAGAAGGATTTGTAGCTATTCGACAAGGCAGACCTTCTAAATTTGTAGACAGGAAAGATTTTTCCGCTGCTAACTTTAACAAAGGATAAGGAGTAGACACATGAAGCAATCAAAATGTAAATGTTGTGAATGTTGTAACTGCACTTGTTGCTAAATAAGGAATAATAATGGAAGACGTAGTAAAGAAGGTATTGACTGAGCAACTAGATATTTCAGCCGACCAAGTAAAAAGAGAAGCACATTTAATAAACGATTTAGGTGCTGACTCTCTTGATATTGTAGAATTGGTAATGGCTCTAGAAGAAGAACTAGATGTAGTAATACCAGACGATGACGCTGATGGTTTAGAAACTGTCGGGCAAATTGTAGACTATTTGGAAAGTTTATGA
>MDSZ01133695.1_pt1 | contig 37085 bp, 32 predicted proteins | sample 811201 | NCBI WGS metagenome assembly MDSZ01 (sample SAMN05326647, study PRJNA326480) | marine metagenome | isolation source: seawater | place: Indian Ocean: North | collected 2010
TACCATCAATTACGCATTTAGGATTTTCATATACAAGAGAATTTAAGTCATTACCTGATATTTCCTCTGCCGTAATTAAAGCAGATTTAAGGGAAAAATTTCTTCTTGCTGAATTATGGGCATCTGAACCTAGTATTTGACACCAGTTCTGTTTTATAATTGTCTTTGAAGCAACTTCTGCATGCTTACCCATTTTACCAAGGATACTAGCTGCTGTAACTTGAATCAAGCAACCTGATTGAAGCCAATCATAAACTATGTTTATGTTATCTTGAACTTTTTTATAGCGCTCGGGGTGAGCAATGATTGGAGTTACTCCTTTCATTTTTAAATCAAATAATACTTTCCTATGAGATTCCGGTAGATTATCTACAGGGAATTCAATCAACATATAATTTCCTTGCCCAATAGTTGCTAAAGGATTTTCAATAATATCTAATAAATTTGGTAAATAAAAAACCTCAGAACCGATATGAATTTTTATAGGAATCTTTTTATGATTTAAAATTTTCTGAAGTTTTGATACTTCATTACTGATACTATTATATGTTATGTTAAATCCTTCAACTTTTGGATGCTGAAAATGGACTGTGTTTACAATATCTTCAATTCCTTGTTCTGCAGCACATTTAATCATTTTTAAAGATTCTTCAATAGAACATGCTCCATCATCAATATTTGGAAGTATGTGGTTGTGAAAATCAATCATTTTTTATAAGGCTCCGCCCTCTTAGTCACATTTAACTAATTAGGCAAAAAGAAAACTATTTTTTTTTAGGCTATTCTTGCTTGACTAGCAAGTGCATTAGACATAATCAAATTTATGGTTTTATTTGTATTTACCCACTCAATCTCAGCGAATAAATTACTCTCTCTAGTTTTTCTAACAAGCTCATTAGCAAAAGTAGGTCCTATAAGGTTTACTTGGCTAAAATCAAATTCTACTTTATTGTAGTTATTAATATTTCTTAGAACATAACTCACATAAGATTTGGAATTGACAATATTTTGCTGTGAAATATCAGCCAAATTAACAGGAATTCGAACCTTACTATTTTCAGAAGAAAAATATCTTTCAAATACTTCCTTGCAAGTTCTTTTTGTAAAGGTATCTATGGTTAAATGTATTCTCGTACCTTTACTTTGAAGGGAATCATTAATTAACCATTTCTCATTTTTTTTATTAAATGATAATGATTGACCAGAAGAATCAATTGTAATAGTATCAAATAAATTGCAAATAAGCTTTACTTCTTCTCCTGAGCGATTTTGGGGTTCGCTTGATATACTACCTTTTGCCAATTCAAGAGCAGCTAATCTTTCATTATAAAGATTTTGTTTATTTTTTATATCCTCAAAAATCCCGATACCATTATCACTTATTATGAAATGTACTTTCTTATGTGAAATAAATAATTTGAAATATACAGTTCTTGCATTTGAATAATCTTGAATATTTGTTAAAAGTGCACATATCGAAAATTGAAATATCTCATATAAATTGCTTTTTAATATCTGAATTTGAGGTTTTATAAATTTATTGAAGATTAACTCTGGATCTTTTGTTTTATCAAAATTAATGGTTTTATTATAATTAACCTCAGGAACAAGCTCGTAATATCTACCTTTAGTAACACCATAGGCCATAACTTTATTTTCGCTGATCAATCTATTCATATGCTTATTCACAGCTTGCCTAGAAATACCAAATCGCCCAATAACCTCTTGTACAATATTTTTACGATGTTTTGCTATATTCTGAAGAATAAAAGTTTTAATTTTTTTTGATGAATGCATATAGAATGTTTAAAATTAATTGTCAACCAATATCAAAATTATTGTCAACCAATATAAAAATTATTGTCAACAATACAAAACTATTCTTAAATCAAATTTTTAACTTATGAATATCAAAAAAAATAAAGAAATCAAATCTTGGATTGCAGTATATACTAAATCAAGGCATGAAAACACTGTTAAAGCAGAACTTAAGAAGATCAATTTTGAAGTCTATCTACCATTAATACGAAAAAAAAGAAGATGGAGTGATAGAACAAAATGGGTTGATTTCCCTTTATTTAAATCATACCTATTTGTAAAAACTGAATTAAATGAAATTCATATTTTGAAAAAAATACCTGGATTGGTGAATATCATAAAATTTGGTGGGAAAGTTGCACAAATCAATGAAAAAACAATCATTGCCATCAAGTCAATGCTAAGTGGGCATTATGATGTGGAATCCACAGATTATTTCATAAAAGGGGATATTGTCATTGTAAAATCAGGGCCACTAAAAGGTTCCGTTGGTGAGGTATATAGGATTGATAACAGCGATAGGTTTCTAATTAGGATAGATGCAATAAAACAATCTATCTCAATAAAAATAGATAGAGGGCTCTTAAAAAAATTAGGAAAGACAAAACCTAAGTAATTTAGGAATGATTAAACTTATGATACAGAGGGTTCTTTAATTTGAATTATTTTTTGTGTGTCGCTTTAAAACTACAATGAAAGATGCACCAACGTTTGCAATCATAGATCTAACTTCTGTGAAAGGTGGTGCCTGAGGAACAATAGCCGCCAAACCGAATAATCTAAATGCAAGTGGTAAATCCTTCATCCAATAATCAATTGATGCTCCCACATTCATCCCAATACCATTATATGATTGATCATCAAATGCTTCCGCTGGAACATTTGGAAAATTAGTAGTGTTTTGATCTATGTCATAGGCTGTATTCAAAGTTAGCATTGCGTCAACTGAAGCATGAATATTTGATGGCAAAAAATAAAGAACAGGTTTAAAATCAAAACTCGCACCAATAGCTATTTGTAACGCTTGCACTTTCCCTTGGTGAGAAGCTTCAAAATGATAGGTAGAAAGTCTTAATCCAGGTGATACATCTAATGCTCCAAATTGGAAATAAGGCCATTTAATGCTTGCGCCAAAACTAGGTAATGATTTCCATTGCCCACCTTCCTCTTTTAATGAAGCTGTAACTGCAAAAGGCACTCCCCCAAAAGCAGAAATTTGATAATAATTTTGATGTGTTTTTTGGTTTTCTTCATATTGATATTCTTCCTGCATCATTGCATAATCATCATATTGAAAATCATTATATTCATCCATCCAATCATCATCATTAGTCATAAATTCCCCATTTTGGTAAAAGTATTTTACCGCACTGCTTATAACTGGTACCATGCCATTTTCTAATTTCAATGAATCTATATTTCCAACTAATACGCCCTCAGCTGTATCAAGCCCTATTGGAATTATGTAAACAGTGGCTTCATCTACCTTGGTGACCTTTCCTACAACATAAGTACCATCGTAGAAAACAATTTTCCCATGAAGCGCAAAAAGCATACTTAAAGAGATAGACATTAGAAATGTTAATCTAAATATATTTTTCATCTTTTGTGTTACTTACCTCAGAATACAAATATAAATTAAAAATTTTGGAAAAAAAAGAATATCTATTAGATAATTTTATGTAAAGAAATTTTCATATTTTTATTAATATTGATTCTTCAAATAAATATGTGATAACAAATTTAAAAGGATAACTTATGAAAATTAAAGTTTCAATTATTACATTAATATTAACTTCTTTGAACTTTATATATGCTCATTGCCAAATTCCGTGTGGAATATTTAATGATGCCCTTAGAATCATTACTATACAAGAAGATTTTGAAACTATTAGAAAGGCAATGAAACAGATTACAAAGCTAAGTACTAAAAATACTCCTAAATCTAAAAATCAACTTAGTAGATGGATACAAACCAAAGAAGACCATTCCAATAATATCCAAAATATACTTTGTGACTATTTTCTTATACAAAGAGTGAAAAAGTCAAAAACGAACTATACAGAACAACTAACATTAATTCACCAGATTTTGATTTCAGCGATGAAATGTAAGCAAACATTAGAAAATAAACATATAGAAAATGGAATCAACCATCTTAACTTGTTTTCAAAGGCATATTTAGATAAGCATGGAATAGAGCATTTACAAAAGCTAAGGAATTAAATTTATATATGTGCGGCATTGCTGGTATAATTGACTACAGAAGTAAAAAAGTTTCTAAAAATAAACTGAAATCAATGATTAAAGTTCAGAGAAACCGTGGACCTGATGATGAAGGGTATTTAATTAAAAATAATTTTGGTTTTGGACATTGCCGCTTAGCAATTATTGATTTAGAAAGTGGTCAGCAACCTATGTCCAATCCAAATAATACAGTTAGCATTACTTTTAACGGAGAAATATATAACTACAAAGAATTAAAAAAACAGCTTGAAAAGGCAGGTATGAAATTTCAAACCAATTCTGATACGGAAGTTATCCTTAAAGGTTATGAATTATGGGGTAGAAAAGTTGTGAAAAAACTCAATGGGATGTTTTCTTTTGCAATATCAGACTCAGAAAAAAATGAAATCTTTTTAGCAAGAGATAGATTTGGTATAAAACCTTTATATTATATGGAAACCGAACACAATTTTTCCTTTTCATCAAATATAAATTCATTTAAAGCGTTGGAAACAAGTCTATCCTTAAATATCAATGTTGTTCCTATATACTTTACTCAATCATTCATTCCGTGTCCTGATACAATATATCAAGAAATTAAAAAGTTACCACCAGGTTATATTTTAATTTGTAGTACTAAAACTAATAGAAGACAAATCTACCGATATTGGAATCCTCAATTTACTGTGTCTAAACTTTCTAAAGCTGAAGCAATAGACTTATTAGATCATAAAATGCATAAAATAGGGAAAAATAATATCATATCAGATGTTTCGTTTGGAGCTTTTTTATCTGGAGGAATTGACTCTACAATAGTGCTTGACTATGTATCTTCTAATGCATCTACTGATATAAATTCATTTAATATTGATTTTAATAATTCTAATTTTTCTGAATACAAATATGCAAAATATGTTTCGGATAGATTATCCATTAAAACTTCATCATATCAATTAAAACATAAATATGTATCTAAAATAGAAAAAATAATTGATTTTTATGGAGAGCCATTTGGTGATAGTTCAATAATTCCCACTCATTTTGTATCGAATAAAGCATCCAAAAAATTTAAAATGGTCATCTCTGGCGATGGCGGAGATGAACTTTTTGGTGGTTATGCAAATTATTATGATAAAATCATCAGAAATATCCATCCAAGCTATGGATTGAAAAAATTTCTTATGAATAGAAATGCACTTAATGCAATTAAATGTCTTGGCAGAATGATTATGCCAAAATATTCTCACAGCAATAGATTTGATTTTCTTATGAGAAAAGATTTAGTTGGCTCAAATTTTTCTTTATTAAATGGTATAGACCAAAATCAATTTATTTACCAAAATAAATACATATCTGAATGCCACTCATTAGCTAAAAGAAGTAATAATTTTTTTGATTATTTACAAATAATTGATTTGACATACAGATTATCAAATGATTTTCTCACAAAAGTCGATATTGCGAGTATGGATAATAGCTTAGAAGTTAGACCCATTATGCTTGACAATGATATTGCAAGTTTAGCTTTAAGTCTTCAGTTAGATTACAGAATATCTCTCAAAAGAAAAAAAGTTAATGGTAAAATCATTCTAAAAGACTTATTGAAGAAGAAACTTTATGATTCATTTTTCATTAATAGAAATAAAAAAGGTTTTACGATACCGCTTGATTCATGGTTTAGAGAAAAAAATACTGCACGGGTGATGTTTGAAGATTATATGTCATCAACTTTAATAAAAAATTTATTTAATTTAAACCAGTTAAGTAATATTGTTGAAGAGCATGATAGAGGAAGGGATAATTCAAAAATTATGTGGTATTTACTAGTTTTATTTGTTTGGCTTTATAGGAACGATAAAACAAAATTTTGATTTTAAACTTGCGGGAACGCCTGGGAATCGAACCCAGCTCTGCAGTTTTGCTACAGACAGCGGCTTTGAAGGCCGTGGAGAGCACCAGCTACTCAATCATTCCCATATTAATTTGAATTTATTGGTCTATACAATACTCTATAATCTACACCTAACTTTTTCTTAATTAAATCTCCTATCCTTTCAGCAGATGATTTAGACTTGTACCTAACTACTCTTACGGTATGTAAACTCTTACCATTGGTTTCCACTGGCTTTATCTCAACTTTATAACCAATTTGTTTTACTTGCAGTTTTAATCTTTTTGCATTTTGTATACTACTAAATGCACCTATTTGTATTACGTATGGTTTTGGTTGTTTTGTTCTAGCAACACTATTATTCATTATTATATTAGCGGCGCTCACATCTATACCATATTTTGAAAAATTTAAGTTGGGAAACATACTCTCATACAATCCAATATAATATTCAACAGAATCGTTTTCTCCTATTGCCTTAAATGAACTCACTATCATATCCATTACATTTTGCATATTTGTTACTCTTGGATATCTCCTAGGAATATTACATAGTTGTCTCCCAGCTTGAGTATAAAGACCCCTTGCATAAAAATATTCACCAATTTTTAGGGCGGCCTCTCCAGCATATTTAGATTTAGGAAAATTATCTAGAAGTTTACTATAGAGCTCCAGAGATTTCATTCCATTAATTGTTAAAATTGCCTGAAGATACATGACACCAGGATCATTAGGATATTTTGAAACAAGCTCAGGGAGATTTTCTTTTACTCCATCGGATTGTCCTTCATAAATGAGTGAAAGATACATGTCTATATTTTGTGCGTAAGAAAAAACCGGAATTAAGAAAGCAATCAGTTTATATTTCATTTGAAACTGATAATTTTTCAATCATACTGTCTATTTGATAACTTAATTCAATTGGAGTTGAGGTTGAAATTGATAATTTTAATTTCATTAAATCTCCTCTTACATCAGTATTATTTTGCTTTAAAGCATTTTCAACTAAATCAAGTGCTGCACCACTCTCTCCTTTTTCTTCTAAAACATTCGCCAAGCGTATTGTAGCTTCAAAATTTGATGAATCTAATTCTAATAAATTTCTATAAAATTTCTCAACCTCACTATATCGACCAAGATCAAAAAGTGCGGATTCAATCTTCGCATAAACTTTCTTACCATTAACAATATCTTTTTTAGCGAATATTTCCCAATATTCTAATGCTTTTACTAAATCCCTAGTCTTGTCATACAAATCTCCTAAATATTTGTAACTCAGATTATACTCAGGGCTCATATTGATTGCTTTTTTAAAAAGTGATTCTGCCATATTAACATTTCCATTATTTAGGCAATCTAAACCTCTGTATACATCAAACTTTGCTTCATCAACTTCATTTTTCCTACCAGTCACTTTCGTTAATTGTTTCGTCCAGGAAGCTGCTTCATCCCAACTTTGATTCTTTTCAGCTGATTGTATTAAAAATCTAATTGCCCATAAATTTCTCTTTTCAATCTTTAATACTTTTTTTGCTTCTAGTTGAGATTTTAAAATATCACCGATTTCCATATAATCTTTGGCCAATGCGCGATGTATATCAGACTGTAACTCTAAATTAAGGTTTGGACGAACAGTAAGTGACTGGTGAATCTTTAAAGCTTGGTTGGGATTATCTTTCCTTAAAATGTTTCCTAATTGCAGATATGCTCTCACATGATTTGAATCTTGTTTAACTACATTCCTCAATAAATTGGTTGCCTTAGCATTGTTTCCACTCACCATTGCATTTAAGGCATCAGTGAATAAAGTTTCTACTTTAGGTATGTTCTTTGATTTATAAAAATAGGCATAGACTAAGATTATACAAATAACTAGTACAGTAATTATTATATAAAAATGAATTAATTCCAAAGTTAAATCTCTCCATCATCATATAATCCTTCGTCAACTGCAACGTTCCTCAAATCATTAAGCTCTTCAGATAAAATCTTATTTTGATTATTTACTTTTCTTACCTCTGCCTTCGAAGATAAAATTGAAAAAATCGCAAATAGATATCCAAGCAGAATTCCTAATGCCAATGAGAAGAAGATGACCATGGCTACAGATGCATTATTAAATGATATAAATATTAAATCAACATAAACTTTTGCACTATTCTGCATTAAAAAGAAAACAAGAAAAAGAACTAGTACAATTAGAATAAATGTTTTAAATAGTTTCATTATGCCGCTATTTCAGATTTCTGAATTAATTCTCCATGAAGAGTAACACCCCTAGCCTCATTAATTTTCACTCGAACAATATCTTTTAATTTGGTGTTTCTTTTATCAAAAACAACCCATTTGTTTGAATCAGTTCTACCAGACCATTTAGTTTTTGATTTTTTTGATTCTTTTTCAACTAAAACAGTTTGATTGGTACCAACCAGTTTTAAATTATTTTCTAAAGTATGTTGTTTTTGTAGTTCAATAACCTTTATTAAACGTTCTTTTTTGATTTCTTCAGAGATTTGATTATCGTATTCTGCAGCTTTAGTTCCTCTTCGGGATGAATATTTGAAATTAAATGCTGAATCAAATTTTATGTCTTTCATAACCTCTAATGTCTCTTCAAAATCATCTTCTGTTTCACCAGGAAACCCTACAATAATGTCTGTTGAAATACCAACATCTGGCAATGCAATTTTAATTTCATTTGCAAGGTTAAGATAATGTTCCTTTGAATATGATCTATTCATTCGTTTTAGTATTCTGTTGCTTCCAGATTGCAGTGGTAAATGGATATAATTACAAATATTATTATGGTTTTTCATCACATCTAATAAGTCAGAAGTGATATCCTGAGGATGCGGTGATGTATATCTGATACGATGGACACCATCAATTTGTGCAATTATCTCAAGTAATTGATGAAATTTAAATTGTTCATAATTGTAAGAATTAACGTTTTGTCCTAATAATGTAATCTCTTTAAAACCATGGCCAATAGCATTTTTAATTTCATCACAAATACTTGTTATACTCCTGCTTCTTTCTCTCCCTCTTGTAAATGGAACTATGCAGAAAGTACAAAACTTATCACACCCACGCATTATTGAAACCCAAGCATTAATACCATAATTTCTCGTAGGAAATAAATCATCATAAACTTCAAACCGAGAAAGACGAGTATCCACCTTACTATTAGCTTGGTTTGAATTTCTATTTAATAATGAAGGCAAACGCCGGTAAGAATCAGGACCTAAAATAACATCAACATAAGGTCTTTTTTCCAGCAGCTCATCTTTTAAACTTTGAGCCATACAGCCCAAAACTCCAATAAGAACGCTTGGCCTTTTCTTTTTGATAATTTCATATCTACCAAGCTGAGAAAAAACTTTATCCTCTGCATGCTCTCTTATGGCGCATGTATTTACAAATATAGCATCAGCGCAATTAATATCTTTAGATTTTTTATAACCCATATCGATTAAAATAGATTCTACTAATTCAGAATCTGCAACATTCATTTGGCATCCATAAGTTTCAATGAAATATGATTTTTCCATATTTAATTACTTATGATTATCTAATTGCTTCAGAAAAAAAGTAATCAAGTGGATTTTGAGGCTCTCCATTATAATGGATTTCATAATGTAAATGAGGAGCAGTACTGCGACCTGTATTACCAGTATATCCAATAATATCACCTCTTTTTACTTGATCTCCGTGCTTTACTTTTATTTTTGATAAATGTGCAAATAAAGTAGTATAACCTGAACCGTGGTCAATTTTTATATGATTTCCAAAACCTCCTACATAATATGCTCTTTTAACAGTCCCATCAGCAGGTGCATAGATGGGCGTACCAGTTTTCACAGTAATATCTTGCCCTTGATGAAAACGCTTAATCTTATCAATAGGATCAATTCTATATCCAAATGTTGAATTTAAATACCCTCCTTCAACTGGACGTATGGAAGGGATTTTATTTATCCTATGAATATTATCTGTTACTTTATCATAAATATCACCATAACTAATCAACTCTAGGTTTATTTTTCTAGATAATTTTTCAATATCAATTTCAAGTGAAGTTAATTCCTTATTAATTACTGGTGCTAAATTATCATAAAACTTACTTTTCTTTTCATTGTGTCCGCCAATTCCTAGTTTTCTTATATCTTTATCTATAACAGGCATACCTGCATAAGTTCTAAGGGCATCATCTTTTTGCTCAATTTCATTTATCTTAATATCGAGGTCAGCTAACTTATTTTTTAAATGATTTAAATTTTTAGATACCTTTTCATAGTTAGATTTAAATTCATTTAAACGAATCTCATATAAATGATTACTTAACAAATCAGCAATTAAAGTAGTAATTATAATAACAACAACGATAAACGAACTTATAATAGTTATTGTTTGTCCTCTATTAAGGTGCCATTGATGAACACTATTACTTGATTCTTTTTGGATGATAATATTTCTTAGAGAAAACATATTATTGAATTTGATTTTTTTTCTTCATTACAAAACCGCAAAAAGTATGATTTAATCAATACTTTGCACAAATTATAGTTCATAAATAATATGAATTTAATAAACTCTATATCTCGATGGGTTTTTTATAAACTGATTACGCATCACTTTTGACTTCAATTTCATTATCATTAATTCCATACTCTTTTTTTATTTTTTCTATCTCATTTTTTTTTCTTGCTATATCTTTCTTGATTTCATCTACTTTATTTACGAAATCAAAAAAATCATTATTAGCAGAAAAAGTTGCCATATGATCTTTTTTAGTATGATCATATACCATCTTACCAAGATGCTGGTATGTCTTGTTTATTTCACGCTGTAATTGATGAATTTCAAATTTAATTTTTGATATCCTTGTCATCTCTTCAGTTTTCGCCACCGCAATCCTACTCATTTCCTCTGCTTTTTCAACAGCAGAAGAGCTCCAATCTTTCATATTATCTTTTAAATCATCCCAAAGTTTTGACATTATTATTTCCAGTATTACCTATTGCATTCAAATCTAATAAACTAAATGAGACTATAAAATTAAAATAATTTTTTTTGATAGTGTTAATTATAATTAACTATTTGCTTATGTGTATTAAATTAAATTGAATTTTGGTTTGAGCGAATAAGATTCAATGCAGAACCTGCTTTAAACCAATTAATTTGCATTTGATTGTAGGTATGATTACAAATAATCTCATCTTCGGTACCATCAGCGTGTTTGCATACCATTCTAATTTCTTTATCAGGGCTAAATGCATCTAAATTTATAAAATCAATTAAATCATCTTCTTTGATTTTATCATAATCAGTTTTGTTTTTAAATGTTAATGCTAACATACCTTGCTTTTTTAGATTAGTTTCGTGTATTCTTGCAAAAGAACGCACAATCACTACCCTTACACCTAGAAAGCGTGGTTCCATTGCAGCATGTTCTCTTGAACTTCCCTCTCCATAGTTTTCATCTCCTACAACAATCGTATTTACACCGGCAGCTTTGTATGCTCTTTGCGTCTGGGGAACTTTACCATAAATACCATCTAAATGATTTTTCACAAAATTAGTTTTTCCATTAAAATAATTCGTCGCACCAGTCAGCATATTATCTGAAATATTATCTAAATGCCCCCGATACCTTAGCCAAGGCCCAGCCATAGAAATATGATCTGTTGTACACTTACCTTTTGCCTTGATGAGTAACCTCATATTCACCATATTTTCCCCATCCCAAGGTTCAAATGGAGTAAGAAGTTGAAGTCTGTCAGAATTGGGGTTTATTGTTATTTTGAAATTTTCATTATTCACATTAGGTTTTTTATAACCCAGGTCATCAGAAGAGAATCCGTTTTTTGGTAAATCAATACCATCAGGAGGATTAAAAACAAATTTTTCTCCTTTATCATTAATTAAATAGTCAGTTTCAGGATTAAAGGTCAAATCACCAGATATCGCAAGAGCCGTTACAAGCTCAGGCGAACTAACAAATGCGTATGTATTTGGGTTGCCATCAGCGCGCTTTGCAAAATTTCTATTAAAAGAATGAATAATAGTATTTTTTTCCTCTTTTTCCGCTCCTTTTCTTGCCCATTGACCAATACAAGGTCCGCATGCATTTGCAAATATACTTGCGCCAAGCTTATCAAATATATCAATAAATCCGTCTCTATCAATTGTTTGTCTGACTTGCTCTGATCCAGGCGTAATCGTAAAACCAGCTTTGGCTTTAAATCCCTTATCTACTGCCTGTTTTGCAATAGATGCTGCTCTTGATATATCTTCATATGATGAATTTGTACAAGATCCAATTAAACCCACTTGAATTTGAGTTGGCCAATTCTCTTTTTTTGCTAAACCTTTCATTTTAGAAATTGGAGTTGCATTATCTGGAGTAAATGGACCATTAATGTGAGGCTCTAATTCATTTAAATTAATTTCAATAACTTTATCATAAAATTCATAAGGATTAAGTTTAACATCATCGTCAGACTGCAGTAAATCAGCATTTAAATCTGCAAGTTCTGCCACCTGGCTCCTTCCTGTAGATCTTAAATATTTTCCCATATTATGATCATAACCAAAAATTGAGGTTGTAGCTCCAATTTCAGCACCCATATTACAAATCGTACCTTTACCAGTGCATGATATTTCATCTGCTCCAGGACCAAAATATTCAACAATCGACCCCGTCCCTCCCTTAACGGTGAGAATACCAGCTACATTCAAAATCACATCCTTCGCTGATGCCCACTTGGTTAATTTTCCTGTAAGCCTTATACCAATTAATTTTGGGAATTTAAGTTCCCAAGGCATCCCCGCCATCACATCAACAGCATCTGCACCACCTACACCGACTGCTACCATTCCCAATCCACCTGCATTAACGGTATGACTATCAGTTCCAATCATCATTCCTCCAGGGAAAGCATAATTTTCTAACACAACCTGATGTATTATACCAGCACCAGGTTTCCAAAAACCTATACCATATTTGTCTGAGGCTGATTCTAAAAAATCGTATACTTCACCATTTGCATCCATTGCTTGGGCTAAATCTCTATTTGAACTTTCTTTTGCTTGAATTAGATGATCGCAATGAACAGTTGTTGGTACTGCAACTTTGTCCTTGCCTGCCATCATGAATTGAAGTAATGCCATTTGTGCGGTTGCATCTTGCATAGCAACTCTGTCTGGAGAAAATTCGACATAAGATTTTCCTCTTGTATAAGGGCTATCCAGGATGTTAGAGGATAAATGCGAGTATAAAATTTTTTCAGATAGAGTTAAGGGCCGGTCCAATATTTTGCGTGCAGAAGCAATACGATTTTTCATTTCTCCATAAACATTTTCTATCATTTTAAAATCAATCATTTAAATTCAAACTCCAAAATTCTTTTGATTATTAACTTTATTAAACTAAAACTTTCCTAACGGAATCTTAAGTTAAATCTAAATGATAATGACAATAGTTTTCAATACACTTCATAATTTAAGGTCTGTGATAAGACTTTTTATATGTTCAGCTATAATTACAAATACTCTTTATTCTTCAGTTAAAACCAAGCTAATTAAGAATGAGAATAATAAAACTTTGATAAAAATTGAAATAGATGCAATGACAGAAGCAGATTTATTTCCAATATCACTGATAATAGGTCTACCAACAAAAAAGCTACCGAAGTTAACCATTGATTACGAAAATGAATCAAAAACCCCATTTAAATCAATCCAAAAATCAGTTTCAGAAACTGGCTGGACAAATAGTCAAATACTTCAAAATCTTGAAACAGCAACACTAACTATCTCCCCAATTACTAAAATAGGTTCATATGCTAGGGACATATACATTGAACTAATTTATGATAACGAAGAAAAGCAAACTTATAGAACACCGCGATCTTCAGAAATAGAATTACTTAAAGATCGAATTATTAATTGGGAAATTGCAAAAAAATGGATTCAAAAAGATAAAGATTTTGCACGAAAACCTTATTCTTATCCAAGTGGGAAATGGTTTCAATTCTTCTTATATGAGGATGGCATTGCATCAATTTCATATACTACACTTTCAAACTTAATTGAAAATATATCAGAAATAAACCCGAAGTCATTTTCAGTGTTTATGAGCAATGAACTTGGCAGATCTAGAACATTATCTTTTAACCAACAAATGCCAGAAAATTTAAAGGAAATTTCTATTTTGGTAACTGGCGAGGATGATTCGTCATTTGATTTAAACGACAAAATAATTTTTTATGGAAGAGGCCCCTCAGGCTTTGATTTATTAAATAATAGCCTGGAATGGAACCAGAATTTATTTTTTACAGCAAATTCATGCTGGCTTTTCATACCTGAAAATCAAAACTTGCTTGGGAAACGGGTGGAGTCAGCTTTTCAACCGGATAATGGTGTACTTATAGATTACGGTTTAGTTAAATATCATATTGAAAATGATTTGATAAATCTAGAGGCATCGGGTACTCAATGGCTAGGGAATTCAATACCGTCTGGTTCTTCACAACCAGTTTTAATGAATCTAAATCATCCAAGAAATGGTGGCCAAGTTAAATTATTTGCACGATTTAAAGGTCATTCAATAAATGATAATTCAATATCTAATCATATACTAGAAATTCTTTTTGGAGGCACCAATGGTGAAAATTTAGGTTCTTCAATAAATTGGTCTGGAAGCTCTGTGCGAGAGTTTTCATATAGTTCAAATGATTTAGATATTAATGATGGTACAAATATTTTTTACATTAAAAATCTATCTGAAGATTCTAATTCAAATCCTTTTTTAGATTATTTTGAGTTAGAATATAGCAAGGAACTTAAATATACAGATGAATATGAATTTTTATTACCTCTTCAGAATCAAGATATTAGACTATCGTTTCAATCACAATCATTTGAAAACCTTGCACTTTGGGATATTAGCAACCCAGGAAATGCAATTAGTCTTCAAATAGAAGATAATGGTTTTTGTAATTATAGATCTACATCAAATTATTTTGCCCGTCTAATTATATTTGACACATCAAACATCAATGAAATTGATAACTTAGTGTTAAAAGAAAATCAAGAATTCAATTTATTACGAAACAACGATACTCAATCAAGCTATGTTATAATTGGGCCAAAACAATTTGAAGCTAGTTGTGAAGAGCTACTTTCAATTAGGCATCCTTCTGTCTTTGCAGATTTAAAACAAATCTATTATGAATTTTCATCTGGAAACAAGGACCCCATGGCATTACGTAGTTTTATTCAATGGACGCAGGAAAATTGGACACCTCCTAATCCAACATGCTTTCTTTTGCTTGGAGATTCTGGATATGATTATAGAAATATAACAAACCAGTCCAGCATAGTGGTACCAACAATTCAAGTTCAATCAGCTAGATCTTACGCTACAGATGATTTACTTTCCACATTGTATGGCAATATACCAGAGGTTGCTACTGGAAGATTTCCTGCAAGAAATGAGAATGAAGTACAAGATTTTGTTGAAAAGGTTGTTAGTATTGAAAGTAATCCAGATTTTGGCCCTTGGAGACAGAAGGTAACTTTAGTTGCTGATGATGCAGCAAGGCCAGAACCTAAACACGGGTCAATAAACACAGGAAAATCACATACATTAAATTCTGAACAGTTGGCATCAATTATTCCTTCCTCAATTTATGTAGAAAAAATATATATGATGGAATTCCCTGAAATCAGTGATGAATCTGCTTATGGTGTTATTAAACCTGATGCTACAGAAGCATTACTTAAATCCTTAAATCTTGGTACATCAATACTAACATACATAGGACATGGTTCTCCTTATCAATTAGCACAAGAAAGATTACTTGATTTAAATAGAGGGGATATAAACCAGATAAATACTGGAAATAAACTACCTGTTTGGATAGTTGGAACTTGTTCTTTTGGCCATTTTGATGATCCATTAACTGAATCTTTTGCAGAAGAATTAATAAGATCAAAAATGAATGCCGCTTCAATAGTCATTGCAACTAGCAGACCTATAACAGTAACAGGTAATGAACGATACACTTTAGACATATTTGAAAGTATTTTTGAAAATAACAATGTTAGCAATAGCAAAATAGGTGTCATTCTGCAGTCCATAAAGGATGGCTCTAGCGAATCTCAATATTTTCATTTATTTGGTGACCCAGCATTAAAACTACCGATTCCAAAAGATACATTAAATACGATATCAATTATTCCAGATACCTTGAAAACATTAGAAACTGCTGTTTACACGGGTTTACAGGACATAATACAAGAAGAAGGTCTCGGTTACGTCATTTTAAATGATGCTAAACGAAATGTCACAAGAGAATATGAAATATCATCAGAAACTCAATCTTTATCTTACATCCTTCCAGGTGCCACATTGTTTAGGGGGAAATTTTCATTTTCCGGTCATCAGATTTATGGACAATTACGTGTGCCAGAGGATATATCATATTCAGACCAACCTGCCAGTTTATTAATTTACATTCACAATGAACAAAAGGAAGCACGGTCATCAATAAGTAACATTTACCTTTCTGGTGGAAATTCATCAGATGATACTTTTGGTCCTCAAATTTTCTTTGAAGATAAATTTGGTAGAAGATTGGAGTTTGGAGACCATTTTGCTCAAAATCAAGAGTTGATAATAAGACTCAGTGACCCACTAGGAATAAATCTCACAAATGAACCAGGACATGAAATACTTATTGAAAATCTTAATTCTTTATCAAACAATATTGCAACAGATGAATTTTACTATGATTTAAATAGTATAAGCAGTGGCCAAATAAAATATAATTCAGATGAGTCAGAGATTCATTTAAATGTCAAAGCATGGGACAGCGCAAATAATCCATCAGAAAAAGAAATTAAATTATTTAGAACAGAAGAAGATAAATTAAAAATCCTTAATGCATATAATTTTCCAAACCCCTTTTTTAATAGCACTCAATTTTCTTTTGAAGTGACCCAAGAATTTGATTTGATTATAGATTTATTTTCTTTAGCTGGAAAACGTATATGGACCTATGAGGAGTTCAATCTAAATGCAGGTTTTCACACTGTTGATTGGGATGGCTTGGATTATTATGGAGGTCAAATTGCTAATGGGGTTTATTTGTATAGACTAAAAGTGATGGGAATCGAATCTACTGCCACATTTATGGGTAGTTGCGCTAAATACCAATAAATATCTATGAAAAAAATTAAGAATATCCTCGCATCTAAATCGCCGAGGAGAGAATATATTTTATCACAAGCTGGTTTTAAATTTTCAATTGTCCACAGTAATGTTACTGAAATTTCTGAAATCGAATTACCTCCTGAAGCATTTTGCGAGCATTGGGCGAGAGAAAAAGCAAAAAAAGTTGCAAAAAAATATCCAGATCATCTTATTATCGGAGCTGATACAGTTGTTGTACTAGATAATCAAATCTTAGGAAAACCAAAAATTCCTGAAAAGGGTGAAATTATGCTTAATAGTTTATCTGGTAGGACTCATGAAGTAATAACAGGTGTATCTTTTATTTTTAATGATGAGGTGGATTTCACATTTAATGAAACCACACTAGTCTCTATTAATTCACTTAGTTCAAAGGAAATAAGTGATTATATATACACTTACAAACCTTATGATAAAGCGGGCAGCTATGGCATACAAGATTTTTTTGCTGTTCATATAAATAAAATTGTGGGATGCTATTATAATGTAATGGGTCTTCCAATATCATCTTTCTATAAATATTACAAAAACATTAAGAAAAAGTTAACAGTAAATGAAAATAAATGAAGATTTAAAAATATTTTATGAAAATATCAAATTTATTCCAACCAAAGCTTCTGGGCCTGGTGGACAGCATATCAATAAAGTTTCATCCGCCGTTATTTTAAAATATGATTTAAGCTCATTTGATTATCCAGTTTGGTTTAAAGAGAAAATTCATAATATAATCAGCGAGAATCAAATAAAAGGTGGAAATATAATTACCATAAAAGCATCATCTTTTAAATCGCAAAAACGTAATAAAAAAGATGCAATTTTTAGATTAATTAAAATTTTTGAAAAAGCCTCAAAAAAAGAAAAAAGAAGAATCAAGACTCTGCCACCAAAGTTGTCAAAGTTAAAAAGATTAGAAAGAAAGAAAAATAATAGTATGAAAAAATCCTTAAGGAGAACACCAAAATTTGATGATTAAACTTTTTCTTGTCACTCATACAAATTTAAATTCAATATTACTACTCTAAATGGCTCAATTTTATAAAGAATTAAAAGAACTTCGAAATTCTCGGAAAATTTCTCTGGAAGAAATCAGCGAGCGTACAAAAATTAATGTACTTTATCTAAAAGCAATTGAATCTGGAAATTTAAGTGATATCGAAACCCCATATTTAAGATTATTTCTTAGAGCGTATGCTGAAGAGATAGGTGGAGATTCGCAAAGGGCACTTGAACAATTAGATTCATTTATGGGTATTAAACCAATTTCAATTATTTCACCTTCAATAATTGATGAAGAAGTTATGGATGAAAATGAAGCTGAAATTAAAAATTTTAGATTTTTTACAGATTTAGAATACCGGAACGACTATATAATTGGTGGTGTTTTTTCACTTATTTTGATTTTCTCTATTTTAATTTTTCAAAAAATCTTCAATCAAGAAAGTAATGCATATATTGATAATAATGGACCTGTATTGAAAACCCAAATTATCCCTCTTACAAATGAAGATCTTTTAAAAAATTATATTCTTAGTAAATCAAGTGAAGAAATTCTCCCAATCAAACCTCCATTTTTTATAAAAATAAAAACCCTAAATCAAACTGCTTTAACATTTAAAACTGATACATTATCATTGGAAAAAACGTTAATTAAACCAAACCAAGAAATTAATCTTGATCCATTTATAAAAACTTCCGAACTAATATTCACATCAACCAAAGATATAATAATTTTTATTAATGGTTATCAACTTGAACAAGTTTCAGGTATGGATAATCCTTTACAATTAATCATAAAACCAGAGCCTCCCTCAATAGCTATATATCAATATAAACCATTGATATAGTATTTCATTTTGGTTACCCACAGTAACCCACATTTACTATATTTCATAAAATTCCTACATAAAAAACAAAATTACAACAATATTTGTTGACAATATCTCCACGTATTACTAAGCTTGTGGGTAGTTGTGGGTAAAAACCCCTTAATTTATGACATTAACTAAAAATACATTTATTGGAGAATATTTCTATTCCCTTGATGCAAAGGGAAGAATAAATATCCCAGCCAAATTTAGACAAGCCTTATCAAAAGATAATAAAAACACTTTTGTTTTAACAAGAGGAATGGATTCTTGTATATGGATATATCCGCTTAAACAATGGAAAGAGATAGAATCAAATTTGAGAAAGCTTTCTTCACTATCAAATCTTCATCGTACTTTCGTAAGAAATACTGCGCGCTATGCAACCCCTTCCACATATGATAAACAGGGACGGATTAGTTTACCTCCGTCCCTGATCGAATATGCCAATTTAAATAAAGATGTACAAATTATTGGTATGATAAACAAAATGGAAGTTTGGAATCCAAAACAACTAATCATAACAGATAATGAAGCTATCAATATTGATACAAGTGCTTATGATGATCTTGCAGAAAAAATCACTCTCTGATGGCTATTCCCAGTGGCGAGGGAACGAAAATACATGTTCCAGTTATGCCGCAGGAAGTGTTGAAATTGTTAAATATCGTAGAGGATGGAATATACGTAGATGGAACTATTGGTATCGGAGGACATGCTGGCCTAATATTATCTCATCTTTCACCAAAAGGGCATCTGGTAGGAATTGATAGAGATGAGGAGGCTCTTGAAATTTGTAAAAATAGTCTCAATATTTCCCAATCTCGTCTTTCTATTTTTAATGATTCATACCACAATCTCAACTCAATCTTGGATAGTTTGGAGATTAATAAAGTAAATGGTATTCTTCTTGATTTAGGGATGTCTAGTCTACAATTAGATAGCAAAAAAAGAGGTTTCTCATACAAAAGAGAATCAAAGCTCGATATGCGGTTTGACCAATCACAGAAAAAAAGTGCGTATGATATTTTAAACAAATTACCAGAAAAAGACATAGCTAATATTATTTTTAATAATAGTCAGGAAAGATATTCAAGGCGTATTGCAAAAAAAATTTTTGAAATGCGTCCTATATCTATGGTATCAGATCTTGTTGAAGGAATTAGACTTACTACCCCTCCATCAAAAAGAAATAAAACAATTGCACGAGTTTTTCAGGCAATTAGAATTGCTGTGAACGATGAGTTGAATAAATTAGAATTATTTCTTGATAATTTTTCAAATCGATTAACTATTGGTGGGAAAATTGTAATTATTAGCTTCCATTCTTTAGAAGATAGAATAGTTAAACATAGCTTCAGAGAATTAAAAAAGAAAAATGTAATAAGGATAATAACAAAAAAACCTGTTTATCCTAGTGATGAGGAAATATTATCCAATAAAAAAAGTAGTAGTGCCAAATTACGTTCGGCAGAAAAAATATAGTTATGCCTTCAAACAGATTATCAAAAAAAACACAGAACTTTTTACAAAGTTTAATTTTTTTTCTATCAACAACAGCAATCGTAATATGTCTAATTATTTACTTGTGGATCTACACAGAAATTGATGAAAGTATTTTGGCTTTAGAAATTCAGAATTCCACTGCGGAAGAAATTCAAAATGAAATTTATGAATTAAATAGCCAAGTTGAATCTTTGAATCGCGCTGATGTTATCGCAAAAAAAGCAAAAAACGAATTAGATATGGTTTTCACACAGCCTGAAACATTGAGAATAATACTAGGATATATTGATAACTAATTATGACAAAAACATATCTGAAATATCGAACAAGAATTCTAATATTGGCGGGATTTATATTTTTTTCATGGATTAGCCTTTGTATCAGACTTTTTCAAGTACAAGTGCTTCATGGAAACCACTATCAAAATACAGTAATAAAACAATCTCAAAAAAAACAAATACTACCAGCAACTAGAGGAAACATATATGATAGAAACAATCGTCCTCTTACAAGAAATCTAATTCATTATACTCTTTCAGCAAATCCATCAAAAGTTGTAGACAAAAATGGATTGGCGAATGCAATAAGTAAAAGGACAGGTATTTCATCAGAGACTTACTTAAAAAAACTGAATTCATCTTCAAAATTTGAATACCTAGAAAGAAACTTACAAAGAGAAACCCTAGGTTCGCTTGAAATAAAAAATTTTGAAGGATTAAATATTGAAAGGAAATACAGACGTTACTATCCGCATAACCAAATTGCTGCTCAAGTATTAGGCTATACTAATTTAGATGACATAGGAATATCTGGAATAGAAAAAGATTTTAATCAATATCTAAAAGGTGAATCAGGATGGGTATATAAAACAAAGGGCTGGAGTGGGCAGGTTCAACACAAAAGCGGTATGCCATTCAAAAAGCCTATCCATGGTGGCAATATACAATTAACAATTGATTTGGAGTATCAATCTATACTTGAAGAGGAATTGTTAAAAAGGCAAATGGAAACAAAAGCAATTTCAGCAACTGGAATCATTATGGATCCAGAAACTGGAGAAATTTTAGCAATCGCATCTACACCAGGTTTCGATAATAACAGATATTATTCGACTTCTCCAGAACTACATAGAATACGTTCAATTACTGATCAATTTGAGCCTGGTTCAACGTATAAAATAATTCCAGCAATCTCTGCAATCTACAATGGTGAAATTTCCCTTACAGAAGAATTCAATTGTGAAAATGGAGCTTTTGAATATTACAATATAAAAATTGCCGATCACAAAGATTATGGATTGTTAACGTTACCACAAATTGTTCATTATTCAAGTAATATTGGAATTATTAAAATTGTTGAAAAGTTAGGTTCAAAAGCATTTTATGAAACTAGTAGAAATATGGGTTTTGGTTCAAAAACAGGAATAAGTATTAGAGGTGAAATTGCAGGGAAATTAAGTCCTTATAAAAATTGGAGTGCAGTGTCAGCCGGACAAATTGCAATGGGACACGAGGTAGGAGTGACAGCTATCCAGCTTGCGTCGGCATACTGCGCAATAGCAAACGGTGGTTATCTATTGAAACCAAGAATAGTAAAACAAATAATTAATCAAAAAAATAAGACAATTTATTTTGAAGAGCCAATTGTGGTTAGAAAAATTGCGGATTTTGAAACAATGGCAAAAATTAGGAATATGCTAAGAGGCGTTGTAACAACTGGGACTGGTGCTAATGCTGATATAGCAGGTTGGAAAATTGCAGGAAAAACAGGAACTGCTCAAAAATGGATTGAGGGGAAATATTCTAATAAAAAATTTATTTCAAATTTCATCGGTTTCTTTCCTTTTGAGGCACCTCAATTATTAGCATTTATAATGCTGGATGAGCCTATTCAACCTTACCATTGGGGTGCTGAGGGTGCAGCTGTTGCATATAGTAGGATTATAAAGCGAATTATAAATATGGATGATAAAATCCTTCCACCTACGAAAGAACAGAACCTTACAAAACATATTGATAATTATACAAATCCATTAACCTTGCAAAATGCAATTGATAATGAAAAAAATAATATGCCGCTAACATTATCTACTGTTTCTAAATATGCAAATAAAACTAAGGTACCTGAAATAAAAGGTTATAGTATGCGAAAAGCAATTTCACTATTAAGCGAATCTGGATTGAAGTTTAAGATAAATGGTAGTGGTAAAGTATCTTATCAAAGTTTAGAGGCTGGTGACATTGTTGATAAAGGTACAGTTTGTATAATAGGATTAAAATGAGAAGAAAAATATCTAAAGTACTAGCTAGCTCTATGCTCCCCGGCCAAAAAGTTCCAAATATGGATATTTCTGGATTAGCATTGCACTCAAAAGATATCAGAAAAGGATATGCTTTTATTGCTATTGAAGGTAAAAACTCCAATGGGAATAATTATATTAATGAAGCTATAGAATCTGGAGCTTCTCTTATAATTTCTAGCAGAAATAATTTAGGACAATTGCCAATTCCTAAACTAATTGTTAAGGATTCAAGAAAAGCGGCCTCAATTATTGCAGCAGAATATTATGGCCATCCCTCAAGATATTTAACAGTAATTGGTATTACTGGAACAAATGGAAAAACGACTACAGCCTCAATCATAAAATCCATACTTTGCGATGCAGGGTATAAAGTAGCACAAATTGGAACACTTGGTTTAATAACTAATAAAAATAACGATTCCACTTCATTAACAACACCAGATGCTATTACGCTACAAAAAATATTTTCGAAACTGAAAGCTGATAAATTTACTCATGTTGTTATGGAAGTGTCTTCCCACGCATTAGATCAATATAGAGTTGCAGATATAGAGTTTAATATCGGCGTTTTTACAAACCTAAGTCCAGAGCATCTTGATTACCACAAGACAATGCAATGCTATTTTGAATCAAAACTACGATTGTTTTCAATGCTTCCAACCAAATCATATTCTGTAATTAATTATTCAGATCCCTATGGTAAGAAAATTGCAAAACAAATTAATAACAAAATGATTTCTTTTCTTGGTATGGAACAGGATTCTATAAGGTTCAAAAATATAAGTTTAACTGTTTCTGGAATTAAAGGGAAAATAACTTCAAAAAAAAATGAATATTATATCAAGTCTAATCTGCTGGGCTCTTTCAATAGTGAGAATATTCTTGCAGGAGTATCAGTCTGTGATACTCTTGGAATAGACAGAGAAAATATTGAAGAAGGTATAAGAAAAGCTTCAAAAATTCCTGGAAGAATGGAGTATTTTTTGCTCAATTCCGGTGCCATCGCAATTATCGATTATGCTCATACACCAGATGCATACAATAAAGTATTAAATACATTAAAAAATCTAATACTGAATGATGGCCATCTATATGTTGTTTTTGGGGCTGGTGGTGATAGAGATAAAAATAAGCGCCCGATTATGGCTGAAATAGCTGAAAAATATGCATCTCATTGCTTTGTAACTCCCGATAACCCTAGAACCGAAAAGTTGAAAACAATTAACAAGGCCATCGCTTCTGGGTTTAAAGAGAATTGTTTCACAATTTTCTCAGATAGAGCTGAAGGGATAGAAAGTGCATTCAAAATAGCAAGAAAAAATGATTTAATTGCAATATTAGGAAAAGGAAGAGAAGAATTTCAAGAGATCAATAATAAAAAAATTAATTATTCAGATCTTGCAGTGATTAGAAAACATCAATGAGAATTAATATAAATCATCCAGAATTATTTGCCACAGTTTTCCAGTCTGTAACTGGCGAAAAATTATATCGTCCGATAACTGGCATCTGTACAGATAGTCGTTTAATAAAAAATGGAGATTTATTTATCGCAATTAGAGGGAGTAAAGCTGATGGACATAGCTTTTTAAATCAAATTGAAAGCAAAGGTGCTTTAGCTGCGTTAGTTAGAAAAGTTGATAAAAATTGTAAAATCCAACAAATAAAGACATCAGACACTATAAATGAACTTGCAAAAATATCAACACAATGGAGAAATAGATTTGATATTCCGATAGTGGGCATAACTGGTTCAAATGGTAAAACCTCAACCAAAGAATTATTAGTTCATATTCTGTCTGGTAAATTTAAAGTACATGCTACAGAAGGAAACCATAATACCAAACTTGGTTTATCCCTTACCCTTCTAAAATTGGAACCTCATCACGAAATTTCAATCCTTGAAATGGGAGCTAGCATTCCTAATGAAATTGATAATTTATGTAAAATAGCTAGACCAACGCATGGCCTAATAACAAATATTTCTACAGCTCACTTGGAAGGTTTCGGTTCATTAGAAAACATTGCTCATGAAAAAGGAGCTCTCTTTAGACACCTAACTGATGGAATTTCATTTGTGAATATGGCTGATAAAATGGTTTCCAAAATTCCTTTTTCAGGACAAAAAATTACTTTTGGATTATCACCTGATTGTGATTTTCCAGCTGACATCTGTCATGATGATGATGGCACTCTTACACTTGTTTTAGAAACAAATATAATTCCAACAAATTCTTTTAATCTTTCCTTCCTAAAAAATTGTATTGCTAGTTCAGCAATTTCCATAACTCTTGGCGTTGATTGGAATGAATTAAAAGAAAAATTACAATCTTTTTCAGCTCCAAATGGACGGTGTAATGTAAAGCAAATTAATAATATTACTGTAATTGATGACACCTACAATGCGAATCTTGCTTCTTCATTAGCTGCATTAGATTATCTATATGCATTTTCGGGAAAAGGTCGGAAAATATTTGTTTTCGGAGATATGCTTGAGCTAGGAGACAGTGCAAAAAAACAACATCAGCAAGTTGGAAAAAAGTGTTCTGAGTTAGGTTTAGATGGAGTATTCACATTAGGAATACACACAAAACATACTAATTCTACTATTGGAAATGGAATGATAAAGAGGCATTATAAAACAAGAGATAACTTAATACAAGACCTTCGAAATCATATAGTCAGTGGAGATAAAATTTTATTTAAAGGATCTCGTGGTATGCAAATGGAATCGATTATCCACGGAGTATTTGAAAACTAATGTTATATAAATTTTTTATAAATTTTAAAGAATTTTTACCAGTTTCAAATCTTTTTGAATACATCACTTTTAGAGCTTCAATTGCTGCAATAGTTGCTCTATTAATAAGCTTCATAGTTGGTCCTTGGGTTATCCACATACTACATAAAAACCAGATTGGAGAAGAAATTCGTCCAACAGGGCCAAAAACACATATGAAGAAACGAGGCACGCCAACAATGGGAGGAGTAATAATTTTATTTGCGGTACTCCTCCCAACCCTCCTATTCTCAAATTTAATGAGCCCAATGGTGCAAATTATGATATTTTCGACATTATGGATGGGATGCATAGGCTTCATTGATGATTATTTAAAAGTAGTAAAAAAGATGGAAAGGGGACTAATTGCTCGATATAAAATAGTTGGTCAGGTTTCATTAGGTTGTATTATTAGTTATTGGATTTTAATCGAGCCATCATTTGCTGAATTCAATACAGTTACTACTATGCCATTTTTTAAAAATGTAGAACTAGACTTGGGTTATATTTATCCTTTAATGGTCATTCTTGTTATTACTGGGACATCAAATGCAGTAAATCTTACAGATGGTTTAGATGGTCTTTTAGCAGGCCTTCTAGCCATATGTTTCACAGTCTTTTCCGCTATAACCTATATCACTGGAAGAGTTGATTTTTCTGATTACTTGAATATCCTTTACATACCTGAAGCTGGTGAATTAACAATTTTTTCATCAGCTATGGCTGGAGCATGCCTTGGATATTTATGGTTCAATTGCCATCCAGCAAATGTTTTTATGGGTGATACAGGTTCGCTTTCTACTGGTGCTGCATTAGGGACTTTGGCTATTTTATTAAAAAAGGAATTACTTCTATTAATCATTGGTGGAGTATTTGTTTTAGAAGCCATGTCAGTAATTATTCAATTAACATACTTCCGGTATACAAAAATAATTTATGGAGAGGGTAAAAGAATCTTTAAAATGGCACCAATACACCACCATTTTGAATTAAAGGGATGGCCTGAATCAAAAGTAGTAATTCGATTTTGGATAATAGGTCTACTTCTAGCTCTATTTTCACTTACAACATTTAAAATTAGATGATTGACATAAATAATAAATCCAAAATTGACATAATGGACAAAAGAGTTTCCATAATTGGACTTGGGAAAAGTGGAACCGAAGCTGCAAAGCTTGCTAATCATCTTGGAGCAAAAGTATTTGGGAGCGATTTAAAATCCGATAAAAAAATTAATTTTAATTCTATGGAATTAATGGAAAATCACATACCAAGCGAAACTGGAATTCACACAGACAAAATTTATGAAGCCGACCTATGGGTTATATCTCCAGGTATACCGAAAAATTCAGGAATAATCCAAAAAGCCAATAAATATAAAATCCCTATTGTAGGAGAAATCGAATTTGCCAGCTGGTTTGCTAAATACCCAATAGTTGCAGTAACGGGATCAAATGGAAAAACTACATCTACCCACATTTTATCAGCTATGTGCCAAACAGAAAATTTCAATGGAATTATGGGTGGAAATATGGGAACACCGTTTTCTAAAATAGTATTAAATGATTTAAAAAGACCAAATGAAAAAAGAATATACATTTTAGAAATTTCGAGCTTTCAAATGGAATTCATAGCACACTTCTCCCCTTTTATTGCAGTTTATACAAACATATCTCCTGATCATTTAGATCGGCATAAAACAATGAAAGAATATTTAAAAATGAAAATGGAAATGGTAAAAAATCTTAATTCGAGTGGTTATATAGTTTTCAATTATGATGATATGACATTAAAAAAAATATTCCAGAATGAATATAAAAATACAATTCCATTTAGTATAAAAAAGAAAAATACTTTATTCTATATCAAAGATTACAAAATACATAACCAAGATAAAACCACACTTAACATAGACAAGCTTGATATCAGCGGAGATCATAACATTTCAAATTTACTTGCAGCAGCGACAGCATCACATATGCTAGGCGTATCAAATGAAGAAATTTTTAAAATTATGGAAACATTCAAAGGCGTAGAACATAGATTGGAATTTGTCGCTGAAATAAATCAAGTAAAGTTCATAAATGATTCAAAAGCTACAAACATAGAATCCGTTATTGTTGCCATAAAAAGTTTTTCAAAACCTATTATTCTAATTCTTGGTGGTTTGAATAAAGGTGCAGATTTTCGGTTACTCCTTCCACATATAAAGTCAAGTCATGTTAGAGACATTGTCTCTTTTGGAGATGCCGGCGGGCAAATCAATACTGCTTTAGGGGATGCGGTGAGATCGGTAAAAGTTACTGATCTTAGCTCTGCTGTAAAGATAGCCCATTCAATGGCTGCTCCCGGAGATATTATTTTACTTTCTCCGGGTTGCGCCAGCTTTGATGCATTTGAAGATTTTGAAGAAAGAGGTAAGCATTTCAAACAAATAATACAAAATTTGGAAACTAAATGATAGACTTATTCATACAGAAATATGACCGCTATCTTTTAATATTTTTTAGTATTTTGATAGTTATGGGTACTGTGATGCTTTATAGTGCAAGCTGGTATGAATCTTTTTCATCTTCAAATGGAACAACTGATATGTTATTCTTGCAAAATCATCTGAAAAGACTTCTAGTTGGTATTTTTGTTTTATTTGGATTTCTTATGATTGATTATCGAAAGCTAAAAAATATCGCTACATACTCAATTGGAATAGCAATACTCTTATTAATTGCTACTAAGGCTAATTATATCATTAATGGATATTCTTGGTATAAGCCTGCAAGATGGCTTTATTTGGGACCACTATCGCTACAAACGTCAGATATAGCAAGATTTTCTGTAATTATTTTTATGGCTTTTTATGCCGATAAAAAAAGGGATCAATTAAAAGACTTTCATTTAGGCCTTTTACCAGCATTAGGTATTTTAACTATTATAATGAGTTTAATAATTATTCAACCAGATTATAGCACAGCTATAATGATTGGTTTAATTGGTGCTACTATACTATTTATTGGTGGCGCAAAATTTTCCCATCTTTCATTAGCAGGAGCAGGTTCATTATTAATAGGTGTTATAGTTTTACTTTCTAGAGAATATAGGAAACAAAGGATACTTAGTTGGTTAGGTATTGGTGATAATACAGATATTGGATATCAAGCAAATCAATCTTTAATTAGTTTAGGTAATGGTGGCATATTTGGAGTTGGTTTAGGAAATAGCATTGAAAAGAACCATTTTTTACCCACTCCTCATACTGATTTTATTTTTGCGATAATTGGAGAAGAATTAGGTTTCATACTTGGTGCTTTACCAGTTTTAACACTTTTTTTATTCATTTTCCTAAGAGGTTTGAAAATTGCTAAGGAATGTACTGATCCTTTTGGAATATTTTTAACAATCGGCATTGTATTTAATCTAATTCTATATGCATTTGTCAACGCAGCTGTTGTAACTGGAATTTTTCCTGTTACAGGTTTACCAATGCCTATGGTTAGCTATGGTGGTTCGGGTATGGTGATAAATATGGCAATGATGGGAATTTTGCTTAACATATCACAATCAAGGCGATCTGTTGGGCGAGGACAACGTTGGAGTTTTTATAGCTATGAATAAAAGAAAAATACTCATAGCAGGTGGTGGAACAGGAGGGCATTTATTTCCTGCATTAGCTATTGGTGAGGAAATTAAAAGGAGAGAACCAAATGCTATAATTCATTATATCGGCTCAGATTTTGGCTTAGAAGCTAAAGTTTTCCCAGTTAAGGATGTATGGCACACTTTGCTACCTATCAGAGGTCTACAACGTGACATAAACTTGACTAGCATACTTCGAAACGCCTTACTCCCATTTCGAATAATAAAATCATTGTTTAAAACAAAGAAACTACTAAATGAATTCATCCCAGATATAATTATAGGAACGGGAGGATATGCTTCAGCTCTCCCATTATATACAGCTTCTAACATTCATAAAAAAATTCCTATCGTTCTTCAGGAACAAAATTCATATCCTGGTTTAACAACTCGTTGGTTTGCAAATAATGCAAAAAAAATATGTATCGCATTTAAAGAACCACGTTTAGAATTTAATTCAAACACAGTTTTAACAGGTAATCCGGTACGGGAAGGAATTGGTAATGGAAAAAAAAGCGATGGCTTAAAAGAATTCAATTTTTCTGATAAACCCACAATTTTTCTTTTTGGTGGTAGCCAAGGCTCATCTTATTTAAACAGTATAATATCAAAAATAGTTTCAAATTTTAGTAATGCAGGTATACAATTACTTTGGCAAACAGGTGATATTGAATATTCAAAATATAAATCTTTAGAATCAAAAAATATTAGGATTACGCCATTTGTTAACAATATGGCTGCTGCATATGCTATTTCAAATTTATTAATTTGTAGAAGTGGGGCTTTAACGCTATCAGAAATTACAGTTTGTGGCAAACCTTCTATACTTATTCCCTTCCCTTATGCTGCTGGTGATCATCAAACAAAAAATGCACAATCTTTAGTGAATGCTGGTGCAGCTAGAATATTGTTTGAAAAATCATTAGCACCTCAAGATTTATTACATACTGTTATGAATTTAATTCATAATAAAAAAGAATTAAAAAGAATGGGTATTGCGTCAAATAGTTTAGGTAAGCCAAATGCAACAAGTGATATAGTAAATCATATCCTTACTTTTGGAGAAAAAAATGACTTTTAGGAAAATAAAAAATATTTTCTTTGTTGGGATTGGTGGCATAGGCATGAGCGGTATTGCAGAATTGCTAAAGAATTTAGGCTTTAAGGTTTCCGGTTCAGATATAAATGAAAATGAGAACGTGAAAAGATTAATTAAGTTGGGTATAAAAGTAGAAATAGGCCACAACCCGAATAATATAAATAATGAAATCGATGCTTTAGTTTACTCAAGCGCTGTACCAATTGAAAATCCTGAAATAATACGCGCACGCCAGAAAAGAATTCCAATAATTCGTAGAGCCGAAATATTAGGAGAATTAATCTCTTTTAAAGAAACTAGCATAGCCGTGGGTGGAACACATGGAAAAACAACAACAACATCTATGGTTGGTAGCATATTATCATTCGCAAAGAAAGATCCAACTTTAGTCGTTGGAGGTCTAGTACAAAATTTAGATTCCAACTCTAAATTAGGATCAGGTGATTTAATTGTTGTTGAGGCAGATGAATACGATAAAAGTTTTTTAGCATTAAAGCCAACAATTGCTGTTATTACAAATATTGAACTAGAACATATAGACTGCTATGATAGCCTTAATGATCTTCAAGATTCATTTATTCAATTTTGTAATTCTGTTCCATTTTATGGTGCAATTATAGCATGTATAGACTCACCATCTGTTAAAGAAATTATTCCAAAAATTGAGAGGCCCATAATTACTTATGGACGGTCAAGGGATGCGGCCTATCGAGCGGAAAATCTACGATTTAATGAAAATAAATCCACATACTCTATTTTTCGCGCGGAGGAATGCTTAGGAGAGATAAAGTTAAATGTTCCAGGAGAACATAACGTACTTAACTCCTTGGCAGCCGTTGTCATAGGTTTAGAATTGGGCCTCTCTTTTGATATCATAATTCAAGGAATACAAATGTATGTTGGAGTTAGGAGGCGATTTGATATTAAAGGAATTTATAATGGTATTCTCATAGTAGATGATTATGCTCACCATCCAACAGAAGTTGAAGCAACATTAGTAACTGCAAAATCTGGCTGGGATAAAAAAATAATTGTCGTGTTTCAACCGCATCTTTTTACGAGGACTAAAGAATTTTTCAGAGAATTTGCAAATGCTTTAAAACTCGCTGATGTAGTTATAATAACAGATATTTACCCAGCTCGAGAAAAACCGATACAAGGTGTAACATCACAACTAATCTATGATGAACTTTTTAATGAATTAGGAAATAATTGTCATATGATGCCCGACTTAGATGATCTCATTTTGAAACTTGATAGAGTTTGTAAACCAGGCGATATGATAATTACTATGGGTGCTGGAAGCATATGGAGATATAATGATTCATATGTCAGCCACTTAAAATCAAAAGCTAGTAAGGCGAAAAATTGATTGAAATGGACAAATTAAAACAAATTGTAACAGGTTCGATACTAGAAAATGAGCCAATGTCGAAACATACATCTTATGGAATAGGAGGACCTGCAATTGCTTTCATAACCCCTCAAGATAGAAATGATTTGAAAAGAATATTAGATTTCTCTAATAAAAATAATATTCCTGTTTATTTTATTGGCTCTGGCTCAAATCTCTTAGTTTCAGATGATGGAATTGATGGTATTGTTATTAGCCCTGCTAAATCACTTAAAAAATTAGAAATAAAAAATAATTTGATCAATGCTGAATCAGGTGTAATGCTCGGTAAACTAGTTAAAGAATCAATAAAAAGAAATTTAAGCGGTCTTGAGAGTCTCATAGGAGTACCTGGCACGCTTGGTGGCGCTCTTGTAATGAATGCTGGTGCCTTTGGGAGAGAAATATCAAACTATTTAAAAAGTGTAGAAATAATGACATCAAAAGGAAAATTAAAATCTTACATTTCAAATGAAATTGATTTTTCCTATAGGCATTCATCCTTTAGAACCGATGAATTCATTTTACTAGCAAAATTTGAATTAGATTATGAAAAACCAGATATAATAGAAAAAAAGAAGAAAATTGCTAGCAAGGGAAGAAAAACCAATCAACCTTTACGATTTAGATCTGCTGGAAGTGTATTTAAAAACCCAAAAAATTATGCCGCAGGATATTTAATAGATAAAGCTGGACTAAAAGGAACAAGAATAGGAGACGCAGAAATATCTACGCATCATGCTAATTTTTTTGTCAACCACGGAAGTGCAACATCTTCTGACATCACTAAGTTAATTCGTTTAGCTAGAAGTAATGTTTTAGAACAGTTTGGTATTGAATTAGAGCTTGAAATAAGGACACTTGGAATTGATAAAGAGCAAATTGAGGCTTATGATTAGAAAAAGTCAAAAAAAGAAATTAAAAGTCCTCGGATTAACGATGCTATGGTTATGCGGATTTACAGCTCTTATTTCAGCATCATTATGGTGGTCAAATTTGCGTGAAGATACAAATTTGGAAATTGAAATTTTAGTTTCACAGCAAAGTAATATTGATTCTTATGAAGCAATTTTAAATCGATTAGGAATTGAGGAAATAGATAAAGTCTCAATTGGTCAAATCACGAATTTAATTGAAGATCATCCTCTAGTAAAAGTTGCAAGAGTGAGCAAACATTTTCCATCACAAATAAAAATCGAAATTATTGAACGTACTCCAATTGCAATACTCAATAAAGAACCATTAGTTCTATTAGATAACCAAGGGTATGTTTTACCAGAAAAACAAAATACAGCTCATTATAATTTACCTATAATGAGTAATTTTAATTCAGAGTCAGCATTATATCCGATTGGAAAACAGGCATTATCCATAAAAGTACTGCAATCAATAGAATTACTTTCAAAAATAAAAAAAGAATACACAATTCTATATAATAATATTTCTGAATTAAAAATAACAAAAGGTAATGAAATAGAATTAATCTTATTTGATAAGCCTACACATGTTTTTCTTGGAAATGAAAAAATTGATAAACGTATTTCTATATTAAAGGAATTTGAAAAGCAATTTCAACCCAACAATATTTCTGATTTTAGTTATTTGGATATGAGATTTGAAAATCAAATCATTGCAAAAAGGCGTCACTTATGAGCCCAATTAATAATGTACACAATAATAAATTAGTTGTTGGTCTTGACATTGGTTCAACAAACATTATTTGCGCAATCGGACATAATACCGAATCAAATAACGCAGTCAAATTACGTGGTATTTCTTCAACTGAATCATCTGGAATAAAAAAAGGAGTCATTACAAATCGAGATGAATTAATAAACAAAATCGATAAAGTTATTACCGAAGCTGAAAAAATGGCAGATGTAAAAGTTGATAAAGTAATGATATCAATCACAGGAGAACATATTCGTTCATTAAACACGCAAGCTGCAATACCTTTAAATGGTTCATCAGGAATTATGGAAGACAGAGCAATTAAAAATCAAGATATAGTTCATGTTCTTAACCTAGCACAAGCAGTTACATTGCCAGGTGATAGAGATATAATACATACTATACCACAAGAATATATTGTTGATACAATTGGTGAAATTAATAATCCATTAGGAATGATAGGGCGACGATTAGAGGGTCGCGTTCATCTTGTAACCTCATCTACTACAGCAATGACGAATTTAGTAAGCTGTGTTGAAGAACTCGGTATAATAGTTGAAGGACTAGTCTTCCAACCTCTTGCAGCTGCGTTATCTACATTAAAAAAAGACGAAATGGAACTGGGCATAACACTTGTAGATATTGGAACCAATACAACTAATATAGCAGTATTTCATAATGGAGCCATCAAACATTCATGTGTAATTCCGGTTGGTGCAGCAAATATAACGAATGATATAGCAGTAATGTTGCAAATTAGTATTAATGAGGCTGAAAAAATAAAAATTAAATACGCCTCAGCACAGTCATCAATGTCATCAGCAGAACTCGAGATTTCTCTTGATTCAAATGAAAATAGAACACCATTAAAAGTACCAGAAAATAATATATCAAAATATGTTGAAGCACGAATGGAAGAAATATTTCAAATGGTTATTCGTGAAATTATGAAAACTGAAATAAAGGACCCATTGACTTACGGAATTGTATTAACAGGCGGAGGTGCAGAATTAAGAAATATTATTCCATTAGCAAAAGACTCCTTGGGTATAAATGTTAGAGAAGGAAGACCTCTAAATATTGAAGGAACTAATGATTTTGCAGAGCAACCACACTATGCTACTGTTATGGGTCTGCTTCTTTGGCCTTACCATTCAGCTGATCATATGAGAAGACAAAAAAACCAAAACCTCAGTTTTAAATTTATTTTAGATAAAATAAAACATACCATTGAAGATATGTTTTAACCAAACCAGAAAAAAAGGAGATAATTATGCTATTTGAATTTGATAGTTTAAGCGAACAAAAAGCTAAATTAAAAGTTGTTGGAGTTGGCGGTGCAGGCGGAAACGCTGTCACAAGAATGATTACTTCAGGGATGCAGGGAGTAGATTTCATAGCAATAAATACTGATGCTCAAGATTTAGATAATAACCCTTCTGAACATAAAATTCAGGTTGGTAAAAATCTCACAAAAGGTTTAGGCGCAGGCGCTAATTCAAATGTAGGAAAAGAAGCTGTAGAAGCAGATAAAGAAGTAATTATTTCGCTGATTGACGGAGCAGATATGGTATTCATTACTGCAGGTATGGGTGGTGGAACAGGCACTGGCGCTGCCCCAGTCATTTCTCAAATCGCAAGGGATTTGGGAGTATTAACTGTTGGAATCGTAACCCTTCCGTTTAGTTTTGAAGGGCCAAAAAGAATGAATAGAGCTCTTGAAGGTATGGCTGAAATGAAAAAAGCCTGTGATACTCTAATTGCAATACCAAATCAAAAATTAATGTCCATTGTTGATAAATCAACAACGCTCCCAGAAGCATTTCAAATGGCAGATACAATACTTCACCAAGCAGCAAAAGGAATATCAGATTTAATAAACGTACAAGGTGTAATTAATCTTGATTTTGCCGATGTTGAGACAATAATGAAAAATATGGGCGAAGCAATAATGGGAACGGGTGTCGCCTCAGGCGATGAAAGAGCAGTACTAGCAGCACAGCAAGCAATATCCAGTCCATTATTGGATGATGCTTCTATAAAAGGTGCACAGGGTGTTTTAGTAAACATAACAGGTGGAAAAGATTTAACCTTGATGGAAGCTAACGAGGCAACAAGTATAATTTTTGAAGAAGCTGGCCCTTCTGCAAATATTATTTTTGGTGCAGTAATCGATCCTGATCTTCAAGATGAAATAAGAGTAACTGTTATAGCAACAGGATTTAACATCGCAAAAACAGTCAATAATTTGGATGAACTTCACGGTAGACCAGAAATGCGAACGGTAGAAACGCCACCTACACGCCATTTACAAGAACAGATAAATAAACCTCTTCATGCTCAAAAGAATGTTAAAGATGATAAAGAAAATATTGATTCCGAAAAATCAGAAAAAAAAGACACAATACTAACATTTGATGATACAAATGATTCACCTGTTATTTACGGAAATGACCTACAAGTTCCTGCATTTATTAGAAGACAGCATGATTAAATAAGATTTAACAATATTAGTTTTTAGTTTCAAGTTTTCTGGCACAAGTTAGAAAACTTGAATGCGTAAAGATTAAAAACTGGTATTCTAAGGTTATGAACAGATAAGGAGAATAATCTAAACTTTAATGCCTTTTTTTCTTAAATCATTGACAACCTTTGTGATTCCTTTCTTATCTATCACTCTCATACCCCGTGTAGATATCCTGAGGGTCACATAACGTTTTTCGTTAGGTAACCAAAATTTCTTCTTTTGTAAATTAATATTAAATCTACGCCTACTTTTATTGTTAGCGTGGCTAACATTGTTACCAAACATAGGTTTTTTACCTGTGACATTACAAACTCTGCTCATATTAATTCTTTGTTTTAATTATTGATTAGGAAAAAAGCTTGCGAACTTAACGCTGTATTTATGTGGCAACAAATTTTATTTTATTTAACAAAAACCACTATTTGCTGAAATTTATACCATATAACTATAAAAATAAATTATTGAGAAATAAAAATTTGATATACATTCGTAAATAAATATCACTGGAATTTTTATATATACTTTTAAAATATTTTATAAATGAAAGTTATGAAAATAGGTAAAATTGAAATCAAAACACCTATTATCTTAGCTCCAATGGCTGGCGTCACGGATTATCCTTTTCGTATTCTCTGCAAAGAAATGGGTGCTGGAATAGTTTATTCTGAATTTGTTTCTGCTGATGGAATTATTCGAGAAAACAGTAAAACCCTCAGCCTTATACGTTTTGAAGAGCATGAGCGCCCAATTGGAATTCAGATATTTGGTAGCAGTCCTGATGTCATGGGTCAAGCAGCGAAGTATGTCTATGAATCATTTAAACCAGACTTATTGGATATTAACTATGGTTGTCCTGTACCAAAGGTAACAAAAAAAGGTGGTGGTTCAGCAGCCCTTCAAGATCTTTGTCTAATGGATGAGATAACTTATGCTGTTGTAGAATCTGTTCCTAAAATACCAGTCACTGTTAAAATGCGTGCAGGATGGAATAATGATTCCATAGTCATTCCAGAAGTAGGAGGACGACTCGAGAATATTGGTGTAAAAGCAATTGCACTTCACCCAAGAACGACCAAACAGCGTTACACAGGAAATGCAAATTGGAATTACATAAA
>MDSZ01068052.1_pt1 | contig 37080 bp, 18 predicted proteins | sample 811201 | NCBI WGS metagenome assembly MDSZ01 (sample SAMN05326647, study PRJNA326480) | marine metagenome | isolation source: seawater | place: Indian Ocean: North | collected 2010
CGCCAAGTTGGCCAGATACAACAAGAAGCCGACCGTGACGTCCAGAGAAATCCAAACGTCCGTTCGATTGATCTTGCCGGGTGAATTGGCCAAGCACGCCGTCTCCGAAGGGACCAAGGCTGTCACCAGTGCGTTTCTTTTCACTAATGTTTCAAACGTTCAAAATTTACTAACTTTTTTCCCAATCTCTTTTCTTACTACCACTAAACAGAGTTTACCTCCGCGTAAGCATTCACTTGTTAAACATTCTCTCGCTGTTTCTAACACCGAAAGAAGACCAAACAAACAAAACATTGAGATTCTTATCTCAACCATTTCCAACTATAAACACATAAGAAATTCAAAATTTGTATATCGTGGTACTCCCCACACTCTTGTTTACCCCCCTAAAAATATGTCAAAGCACGTGTTTTGAAACTACTCGCAGTATAATACAACTCTTCTACTATTACAAAATTAAAAACTCTTCGCTGCTAATCCTCTCGACAAAAGAAACGAACCCGTCGTATCCGTAGTATATCCTTTTCTCGTCCATAGCCTCTTCAACATTTCTATCAAGGGATGAATTTTTGCCGCTATGAACACTACTAGTATTACTGAGAATAAAGTCAATCAAATCGGTCCCAGCTAACCTGTCTTTGCACAAGAACAAGTTTAAACTCCTTGCATCTGGTTGATTTTCGTTTTTCATGCCATCATACGCCATTAACACTAACGGCGAGTTCTTGGAGATTAACAAAGCGTACACCAGTCGCGTTGGCGAGGTGTTCATGGTACGACAAAAAATTTCTTTATTGTACTTCTTTTCAAATTTGGCATCGACGTATGTATCGCCACTGATTTTGGCCAACTTAGAAATCAATGCCGTGAGCCAATCAATGAGTAACAAGCGCGATTCGAATAAGCCGTCGAATTTCATGACGTGGAAGACTTTTCGGCAGAGTAAAGCAAAAATGGTGTCTTCTTTCGCAAAGTCGCGAATTTCTCTTGGCGTTTGCGCGACTTTCTTAGCTGAGGTGCACACTCTGCGTACACGCCTTCGCCAGTAATAACTATTATCCGACGTTGAAGTATCGTACTCCGTTATGGTGTATTCAAAAGCCATTTGTAAAATGGGTGGATTGTTCTCTGCCATGGATATATCGTCTTCGTCGCCGAAACCAGTTTTCGATGAAAAATCAAAATCGAATGCAAACGCATCTGCTTTTTCCATCCTAGCGACGTGGTATAATCCCTTGTACTTCTTATCTTCTCTTAAAGAGTCCCCGTAAGCATTTGCAACGAGATACTCGCTCGAGGTGCGAAGTCGAATGGCACAATCTCTCGCCGTACGCCCGTCGACGTTTTGTAACAGTTTGAAAATTTCGCCCGGTAAGATGCTGCTACTATCGGCATCGCCATCCTCGTTGTTTCGTAAAACTATGCCCCCAGAGATGCTCGAAATTGGAGATATCGCATGTAAACCACAAAATTCGGAAGGTTTTGAGCAAAGAATGGTATCGATGCAGACATTATTCACGCTTGCACGTCTACCACAGTGTTCGTAGAAGAAGAAAGAGTTGGTTTCACCGTTCCTTCTCCTCGATGCCCTCTTCTCCTCTTTCATGAAGAGCGTATCTGTCGCTTCCGCACGTAATTCTGCGCTCGTTTCGCTCAAATAATCATTCAATAAAGCGTTTTTTTCATCGTCATCGCTAAAGATGCATCCATTCCCTGCGTTTGGCATTCCTGATAAAAAGCAGAGCACACGTGCTCCGTCAAATTCAAACGCTTCCTCCTCTCTATTTGTATCGTTCTCCTCGTCGTTATCGTCATCGTCATTGTCTATAGCGACAACATCTCCTTCGTCGTTCATATCGTTCAGATTGATTATATCTATACCATTTCTAATATTTATGTCTTCACTCTCCATTATCTTTAACGCATCCTCGGTAATCTCATCCTCGATGGCCCCGAGCAAATCCAAGACTAGCGAAAGCGCCGGACCAAACACCCGCTTCTTTTGGTACCTTTTAATTGTCACCGCTTCTCCGCGGGTTGTTACTGTTCCTATTCCGTTTTCAGGATCTTCTTCTTCGTTCGCAGTAGTCGATAACTTGGACATCTTTTCTCCTAACCCATTCAAGATAGTATCACTTTCACCACTATTAATCGAGTCAATCGCCTCTAAAATGTCTTCTTTATACCTATCCACCCTCGCGAATACTCTCCGCATTTTCATCGATTTTTCAAAGCTCAACAAAACTTCTTCTCTACTCAACTCATCTATATCGTCCACTCTTATTTTTTGTCGTCCAACGACGTCGTACACCGTCAAACCCCCGTCGAATGTCATAATCGCAAACGTCGCATCCGTCTGTCCACCATTTTCCGCGCTCACCGCTTCCAAAGCCGCCATCGCGGATGATTTTGCAATCTCTAAAGCGCTTCCACCTTCCGTGCAATCGATCAAAATCACTCTTGTCGGTCCACTCGTGCTCGTTTTCGCTTTCACCCTTTCCGCCGCCACGACAAACTCGTTGTGTTCCTCTCTTAACTCCGGCAAGTGTTCAAAATACTTCTTCGCTCTCGGGTCGTCCTCGTTTCTGCTATTAATGTATCGACTCACCCTTTTATACCGCTCTCGTTCTCTCTCGTTCTTCCACTTCGTTCCGTGCCCACACAAAGCGCAATTAAACCCGTCTTCGTCGAACGTGCAAAATGCGTTGACGTATCCAAAACAGTTATTGCACCGAGCTATTTTTGCCGCTTCTTCTCTTTTCTTTGTTACAGACGCCTCCGACGATAATGTCCTCCTCTTCTTCATTTCTCCAAATGGCGAGACGAACGCGCCGAACGGTAATCCGGAGTCTTTCTTCTGTCGCGCGTCTCGAGGGAGTCGATCGACTGTCCAACTGAAAATCTTATTTGGTCGCGGACCCGGGTGAGGCATTTGGCCATGCATCGCGGTACACTCGTCCTCGGTTCTCTCACCAGTTGTAGTCATCGCGTCCAAGTGCGGTCCTTTCTCATCATCGTTTTACCGGCATGTGATCGTGTGTGTGCGCGTGCGTTACTGCGTTTGTGCGTATATATATTCTTCTTCTTCTTTTGGATTTTTGTGAATTATGAGGAAGCAAATTTAAGAATTCTTTTCCAATACGACGTTTCGTACTAATCCGTCAAAGAAAAGTTCACTGATTCGCGCGTCACGTTCCAAGGAACAGCAAAAGCGCATCCATGACAGACTCCACCACCCTGCAATCTTGGCTGTGTCACTCTAACAACCGCGCGGATGACGATACCGTTCTCTTAGATTACAAGAAGTTAGTTCGCATACGACGTTCGGACTTGTGGCGAATCTGCGAGCAGAATGGCTGGCTCAACGACATCGTCATGAACTACTGCTTCGAAAGGCACAAAGAAAGAGCAAAAGACGAATATTTTCGACCTCTGAAAGGAGAGTTGATCGATCCAAACGTGGCGCATTTTTTACAGCACGGAGATATTGAAGACGTGGCGCAACTGTTGAGAGATTTAGATTTGGACAGCTCCAAATTGTTTTGTTTGCCAGTAAACGATGAAACCGATTTGAGTTTACACGTTGGTGGGTGTCACTGGTCGCTGTTGGTGCACACGCCGGCGGTGACGGCGGATATTCCGGCGAGATGGTCGCACATTGATTCTATGAATCACAAGAACATTCCACACGCGGAGAAAATGGCGAAACAGATTGCGAAAGCGCTTTTGATCAACGAAGGGAGAGGTTCGCACTTTTTGTCGTCTATTAGCAATGGCAGTGGTGTTCAAAAGGACAACTTTGAGGTTGAATTGTTCTCGTTGGAGGACACGCCACAACAGAACAACGGGCACGATTGCGGAGTGATTGTGATAGAATTAGCAAAGAAGATTGTAGATTTTGGCGTGGAGTGGGAAATCGACGAAGATTTCAATATGCACGAGATTGATGTGAGGGACTGGAGGAAGGAGACGTATCGAGATATAGAATTTATGATCGTAGACGACGGCGAGCAGTTCACTGCGTAGTCTTTAATTTCAAGCTTTGCTAGTATTATATCACACTATTCTATTTGCTGATGCTCCGTGCGTGTGCCATAAAATTGTTCTTCTATCGATTCAAATATGAACCTGCGTCTCGCACCTTGAACGTAATCCCTGCTGCTATTTTGGCGTCAAAGAACAACTCTAATCGATTCGCGCACTTGTAGTAAATCGTATCCACAGCGTTATACAAGCGGCAGTTTTCAAACATTTTCTTGAAATCTGCCGCGAACATCTCTAACGTCATGTAATAATTCTCGCTCTCCACGCGTTTGGAGATGCTTTCTATATCCATTGGATCTTTCACGACTTCGTAATAATCTGGCACTTCTTCTTTGTTCACCGCGCTCATAAACGGCCAAGCGTCCGGGTGCGTTTTAACGACGGCTACAATTGAACGCATGAATTTGTGCAAATTTTCTACGGTTGGATACCCGTCTCCGCACCCCGGATGGACCAAGCGGTACCTCGGTGGATCGGGCGCTTTCCATTTCGCCTCTTTCAAACCTTTAATGGTCGACAATGGGTCCGTAATTCGGTGCTTACCAAACTCCCCGCCGTCTTTGAATCTCGCTAATCCTGGGTACACGACGTGTGCGGTGGTCATCTCTCTAACTTTAGCCTCGACACATTCTCTCTGAGCTCTAATGTTCTTCGGAAAATCGACGTAGGAAATTTGTGCTTCTAAAGCACACTCCATAATCGTCCCTCCGTCGTACTCTTTGATGTACCCGACCCATTTCTCTCTTTCCATGACGATATCTTTCGTAAAGCCTTGCTTGGAAAAATAACCAACCGCATTGTTATCCGCAAATGTGATTAAATGCGTCATGTCCTCCTCTTCTTTCACGTACTCCTTCAAATGGTTCATCAAGCGCGTCCCGTACCCTTTCACTTGCTCGTTCGCAGAAATCGCGCAAAATGCAATCTCGCACATATTCTGCCTCCAAAAAGGCCTATACGTAATTCCTCCAATCACCACGTCGTTCTTCAAACACAGCATCGAGTGATGTCTCGGATCAAACACCAATCGAACGATGTACTCCTTCGGCATATTCGGAAGCTGTTTGCTAAAAATATTCTTCAGAGCAATCAACCATATCGAGTGTTGCTCGTTGCCGTCGTTTTTAATAACTTTCCACCGCAACTCTCCGTCTTCCTCTTGCTTTCTCAAGTGCATGTCTCTGTTCGCGTAGTGCCCGAATTGTTGCCCGCCTAATGCGTTCGATTTTTCTCCCGGATTTCCTGCAGTTGTCGCCGTCATCGTCGTCATCGTTCCATTCGCTTCTAATGCACCGTCTTCCGTTTTTATCGTCGTCATCGTTGTCTCCATTTTCACCGTCGCGTCGTCCTCCGTTTCCTCCTTCTCCGTGTTCGCGTCTCGTCCTCGTTTCTTCGCCTCGTTGGTTTCGGATTTGAAAAAATCAAACATGTATCGGCGTCGTTGGTCGCAAACCAAAAAGCTCCTTCTTCGTCCAACAAATCCCCTTTTCACGTCGTTGGTTTTTGAAAGATGTCGCACACCGTCCGTTCCGATTCTCTCTCACTTTGCTCTCTCTCTCTCTCTTTTCGAAAGAAAACGCGCGTCGTCCGTCTCTTCGACCGAGACGAAGAACGCCGATGCCCGAAAGAGAGGACGTCGTCGTCGTCGTCGGAGAAGAAGAAGAAGAAGAAGAAGAAGAAGAAGAAGAAGAGGAAGAGGAAGAGCCTCGTCGTCGTCTTTGTCGTCGCAGAAAAAGATCGCGCGAGTAATAATAATGGTCGGCAAAAAAGACGCCTTCCTTTCCTCTTTCTTTCGTAAAAAAAAAGTCCCCAAAAAGAAAAAAAAACTCCTCCTCCTCCTCCTGTCTTGTGTTTCGAACGTTTTTTTACTCCGTCTGTCTTTCGGTGTGTTTTTCCTCGTCTCGTTTTCGTGCGTCTTTTACGAAGAAAAAAAAATTCCGCAGAAGACTTTTCGCGGAGAGTAAGTGCTTGTCGGAGAGAACCCGCGTCGTCGTCGTCGTCGTCATGGCGCGCGAGACGGGACCCCTTCCTTCGACCGGGGCGGAGGAGGAGAGGAAGACGACGACGACGACGACGAGACCAGCTGCGCGCTCGCTGAGGGAATCGCTGAGAGACGTCGACGCACGTCTTCGTTCGAAACTCGAATCGGTCTCGGAAAAGGTGTTGAACGCGCAAAAAACGAGCACTTTCAGGGCGCCGGCGTCTCTGACCGCAGCCATAGGCGACGCGCAAGAGAAGCAACAGTTAGAGGGAGAAGAGAAATCGAAGATTAAAAACAAACAGGACTATTTACAAGACGAGATGCAACCGTGGGTAAAACCAGTTGGTTCCTCGTTAGCCGATCCCGAGCAAGGACCGTTCATCGCGTGGTGCGAAGAACACTTTCGAGAGGTGACGGAAGAAGACGCGAGGAAATTGATTCCGAGCACGAGTCAACCGGGGTTGGATGAGGATCCGGATTTTACCTTGCCAGAGAAGGAGAGGAGTTACTACGAAGGTATGATTTTGCTCTCCCTCGTTCTTCGATCTGTTTTTCAAATTCTTCTTTTTTTCTCGACGAACGCGGGCGCACTCACGCGGATGCAACTTGAGTGCACGCGTTCGCCATTCGCATCGATTTACTCGATAACAAACTAACACGCGTTTATCTATTTATTACCGATGTATCACTACAAAACAGAATGGGAAGAGATGGACAAGAAAATGAAGGAAATGGAGGAGGAAAATAGACGTCGCGCGAGAGAAAACGCACGCATTGAATCCATCCAGTCCAAGCAGAAAAAGAAACAGAAATCGAAAGAAAACGGAAAGAAACAGAAAGGTTACGTTGCCGGTGCGAAAGCAGTGAACGACGACGCGAAGTTTATTGTCACTCGAATCTCTCCGATTGCGGATTTGAAGGAAATTAAAGAGTATTGCGGAGTGTGTTTCGATGGCGAATCGTACGAGGAAGATCCAATCATTTTTTGCGAAGGATGCGATGTAGCCGTTCATTTAGCGTGTTATGGTTTACGGAAAGTACCAGAAGGTGATTGGATGTGTCGCGCGTGCTCGACGAGAAGTTCCAAGGCGGTAAAAAAGCAGTGCTGTTTGTGTCCGTGCCCAGGCGGCGCGTTGAAACCTACACGAGACAATCGTTGGGCGCACTTGTTCTGCGCACAGTGGATTCCAGAACTGTTTATTTCAAACACGAAAGCTATGGAACCGATTGAAAATATGAATAAGTTAGTTAAAGAACGTTTATCGATGAAATGCGTGGTGTGCAAGACGAGAAACCAAGGCGCTTGCATTCAGTGCGCATACGGGAATTGCACAGTTCCCGTGCACCCTATGTGCGCAATGCAAGCGGGCATGCGAATGGAAGTTAGAACTGATAAGAAGAATGAAGAGGTTGTCGATTATCGAGTGTATTGCGAAAAGCACGCGGCAGTCCTCGATAAGGCGGCAAAAGTCGTAGAGCAGCGGCAGCAACAACAAGAAGATAAGAAGAATCCATCTAGGAATGACGACATGGGAGAAGAAAAGAGCGACAAGAAAGATAAAGACGTCGATAACGATGACCGAGGAAAAGAGAGCGAAAAAGAAAACAACAAGAAAGACGGCAATAAGAGCGCGAGCGTTTCACCGGCAAAGGTGATGAAACTTTCGTCAACTCAATCCAAAGCGGAGGTCACGACCCCGGTGGCGAATAAGAACGACAAGTCTGTGAATGAGAATTCATCTTACCGCGACGATATGGTATCTCCAATGTCTCCGAAGCATGGCCCGACCGATGCCATGAATGAACACATGGAGAAAGCTTTAGAATTCCCGGCGCCGGAACTTCCATCGGATATCAATGAATTTCTGATGGACGAGCGTCAGGATGCGCAAATCGCTGTTTCGAAAATGAAAGCTGCTGCGGCGTACAAAGCTGCCGCTGGTGGCATTGGTAATAGCTTAGTTGAGAAGTGCATAATATGCGTCAAGATGAAGAAAGGGGCGACGTGCGGCACGTCAAACGCTCCTTTGAAATGCTTGCGCAGAAAGGAAAATGTAAATTTGCTTCAAAAGGAGATGGATAACAATCTCGGAATGAAAAGCCCGCAATCAGAGAGCAAGGAGAGCAAGATACTCGGCCCAAAGGAAGAGCTCGAAAGATTGAACAAACACAAGCACATGTTCGAGAAGTTTGCGCCGGAGGATGAAGTAACGGCTGAACTATTCCGCGCGCAAGCGGCTTTAGGGAGAGTTGTCAACGTCACCCGAATGATGGCGAGCGAGCTCTTGGAACGAATAGAGGCTGATCAAGAGAACGTACAAAAGCGCTTAGAAAATATGGAACGAACAGTAAAAGATGTAGAGGCGTATGAGAATCGGTATCGAGGTGGACGTTGGCGAGTTGAGAAACTTCGTGCCGGTGGACAACTTCCAGCCTTGGCGGACGGGGGCGATGGCTCCTTGGAAAGTCTGAACGCCTCGGGCGCGCTCATCGATCCTTTGTGTACGATAGTGGCAATGGAGGATGCGCTGTGTTGCGTGTGCGGCGGCGGTCAATCCGAGCCACCAAATGAGATCATGTTTTGCGAACGCTGCGAAGTTGCCGTGCATCAAGACTGTTACGGCGTTGGTGAAATTCCAGACGGCGATTGGTTATGCTGGCCATGTCAAATTGTCGAAGACCGCGAAAGAGAAACGAACGCACAGAAAACGAGACCTCCGAGATATATGCGCGAAGCCGGAGATGGTGTAATGTACGATCCAAGAGTGAAGTGCGAATTGTGTCCGGTTATGCGTGGAGCAATGCGCGCGATAGTTCCGGCGAAACTTTCAAGTCCACTTTCAGAGATGAAGAAATGCATGCCATGTGCTCCGAATTCAGCCTCTCCTCCGGGTACTACTACAACCACGCCGGGAAATGTGGAGGTTAAAATGGAAAATACCGATGCTAAAGATGTCGTCATGAAAGATGCCGAGCCTGAAAAGGAGAAACAACAAGACACGCCGATGAATATAGTCGAGGAAAAAATGGTTTCGCCCTCTACGCAAAAGCCATCCGCGGTTAAAGACGATGCGAAAGCGTTGGTGAATCAAACACCAAAACTGGATTCTCCAGCGAACATGCGTCCGCACAAGCTGAGGTGGGCGCACGTCGTCTGTGCAAAGTGGATGCCAGGTATTTCCTGCGATTTATTTTCCAACGAGCCGGAAGCTATTCGCGGCGAAGAGTCCATCCCTTCTCGATTACTTGAAGCTAAGTGCGCGGTGTGTGGCAGTAAAGAAGGTGCAAAAGTCCAATGTTCGAAAGAAGGCTGTCGCATGTACTTTCACCCGCTCTGCGCGAGACGTGCAAATTACTACATTGAGTACGGTCCACAAACCGAAGGGACACCAGTTGGGCACTATTGCAAGAATCATTCGACTCAAGCCAAACGCGACGCCGGCCGAAACGTCAAGCCGAGTAAGATAAAGGGAGTTGCCGCGAGTTCGTCTTACGTCAAATCTAGCGTCAAGCGACGACCCCCGACGGCAGAGGAAATCACCTTGCTCAAACGTGCGAGAGTTGGCTTGGAAACTTTGCGTTTACTCTGCGAGCGCGTGAACAAGAGAGAAAAAATCCGCCGAGACGAACTCGAATCCCTCGGAACGCTTTGGAAGGCTCAACTCAACGGTCAAGCCAGTGGGCCGGTGTTAAAACCAGGTGAGTTAGAAGCTGCAGAAGATCACGGTTTCATTCGCCAGGGTCCAGCTGTTCTTTACCTCACCTCGTCTTCCATCGAAGAAGTCGCTCCAAGCGTACCGGCTGGTTATGAACTTGCCCACGAGGAAGACACCATCATGTGACAAGTTGAAGAACGTTTCTTGCTTGCAGAAATGCAATACGGTAGTTTTTTTCCGATCTGTTATATTTGACTAATATATGCGATACTACTGCTGACTGCTCTGATAGCTTCATAATATGTAATACTACGAACGAGTATATTCCCTTTGGTCTAAGTCTTCCTTTCAAAAAAGAGGGGAGGGAGGAACCTCACAAAATTTTATATCAGAGAATATCGGAGAATATCTTCACTCTCACGCGGCACGTAATATTCTCAAAGAGCGTGAATCGAAGTAATACGACTTAATATAAGAAAGAGAAAGCGCGGAACTTATAATAAAATGGCCTGCGGGTGCTTCGGTGGAGGTAAAGATAAAACCGGTTGCGTAGATTCTCACGAGACCAACGACCAAATAAAAAGGGGATCTTCTCTCGTGAAGAAGAAAACTTCCTTCAGTAAACAACAAGAACGAAGGTCGTTAGACACCGGCATCGACGCTTTCCACGACGCAGATGATGGGATTTCCGCTCCAGAATACGCCGTCCAGGATAAAAACGAATCCTTTCAACCGTACGCTCACCATTTGCACCCGATTTTAGGCAACTTACAAGGCGATACTTCCATGAAAGGCTCTTCGATACCGCGATATGACACGCCAGTGAACGAACCGTTGGTTGGCAAGCCATCGACGTGGTCTGGGAACCCTGGGAATTCGCATACGTTTTCACTTCGAGGGAAACATTATAAAAGAGATCGGAAGAAGTTTAGCAGTCAATCGTCTGTGTACGAGGTGCAACAACTATTGGTATTTCGCTCGGAGAAGAAAGTGATGGACATACACGATAAGATATTCGGTAAGAAGATTGGAACATTAATTAGAGAGAGAGTACCGTCAGTATTGATTGTGAACGTGATGATACCAGATTATCCTCCCGAAGGTGGGATTTTTAGTAAATTGGCGAAAGTACCTCCAGATGGGCAAGGGCATCAAGTGGCAATGGTGTGCACGATATCGGATTGGGCGAGAGAGGCATTTGAGAATACTAAAGATTGGAAGAATTTACCTCCAGAGTTGAGTTTATTGTTGAGATACATCGAAGGTGCGGATGGAAAGGACGGGTTCGATGCATTCCCGCATCATTGCGTGGCGAGACAGAAAACCAAAGTGGTGGTTATGGTGAAAGGAGGGCAGCACGAGTTGCCGTGGCCGGTACGAATGGCACTTTCGAAAGGGAACGGGAAACCGTTCATGACAGATAGAACTGGAATTTTTACCAAAAGAGAGGGGTGTTTTGAAGTGGATATTGATGGGCACGCGTTTAAACCGTTGGCAACAAATTCACTGAGGACGTGCCACGCGTACTTTAAGTATTTGATTTTAGATATTGGAGTGGTTGTCCAAGGAGAAAATGAAAAAGAGTTGCCAGAGAGACTGTTGACATGTTTGAGAGTGAGTTATCCAGATTTAGAAGCTGTGACGGCAACTTTCGAAAATATCGAGCCTGAGTTGAAGCAAAGAAAATGGATCGACTGGAATAAGTTTCACTTACGAGAAATCGGGTCATCGTTTAAAGTGCTTCCGCTTCCGTCCTTACGATCTCTTTCAAAGAATCAACCTACACATGCGCCGGATTCGCCAGCAAGTATCAGCGAGAGGAATGAAAACGACGATAAATAATAACAAAAGAAAATACGCAAGGTTTAATTGGAATAGCAACGAAAATTAATAATAATAATAATAATAATATCTACATTGTGCTCATTTGACGTCTATTCCAGGCAGATCCACCCCTATTGTCTTCATTATTATTGCCCCTTTGCGCCGAGGAGAAATCTTCGCTCGGCACAATCTCTGGAATGTCTTCTCCATTCGCGAGCGCGTCTAATCCAGCTCGGACGTAATCCGATTTATCTTCAACGTTGAAAAGCAAATCCCAATCTGTAACTGCAATAGGGAAGACTTTATATCCTGCCGCTTTCAATAAGTTACGCTTCAAATTCGTTTGACCGAGCGCGTGGCCTTTCACGTTGCGTGCGAAATGCGAAGGTCCATCGACTTCAAGAACAACACCGATGGACTCGAGCAAAATGTCCACGCGATAACCCGCAACGATCGCCTCTTCCTCGTATTTTTCACCCATATACGAGAGGATAGCCGAAACATCACGTTGAAACCAAGAAATAACCGGCGGACGACGTTGTTCGGCCCACGCGTTGGTGCACTTTTCCATCAAAGCATCGGGTAAATTCGCGTTTTTATTCGTATTTGACGATGAAATCGCCACAGCCGTTTGGTACAATTGATTCAAGTCTCGTCCTCGAATACTTTCGTTTTGCATGAACTTTCTGACACCCTCTTGAGAGCATACATGACTCCAAATAGTTTTCAAAATGACTGAGTTCAATCCTACGTCATCGCACATGGTCGCGAGCGACCAACTCAATGTGCAAAGCTGCGCACCTTTTAATTTGTTAATGGTTTGTAGAGTCCCATCTTCCCCATTGTTCGATCCGGGGACATTTGAAGCCCACTTTGTGACCCCCTTTACGATTCCTTTGCCGTCCATTTGTAAGTGAGCCGTGGCCCAGCACAACGTTGTGATTTTAAACGAATCAAATCCTTTCAATCCGCCTTCCTCGGCGTATTCGTTGAAGGCGGAAAATAAACCTGCATTGGCGTGTCGGCACGACGCTAATGCCCACGCAGTATTCGTGACGTCTTTTGGTTTCATCTCCTTCACTGTACGCGCCGCTCGGTTCGACAGCACTTCCATTTCGGCCGCATTTCCAGCTTCGCCGGAGATGACACCAAGACCCCAAATTGCTTGGCACACGGCTGAAGTCTCGAATTCTTCCGAATTTTGACGTGCTGCGGCGACGGTTAAACCAACCAAGTGCGCAAATCGTGGGTCTCGTCGAATCCCCGCACGTTCAAACCGATCCATTTTGACGCTTTGAACTTTTTTTCCTAAAATTTGAAGCATTTTACCGGCAATGTTGGGAGAAACACGACGTAAACCGCCGTTTTCAAAAACTTTCAAACAATCTTGCGGAAAGATGGCTTGTTTCGCTTCCGCTTGAATCACCTTCCATTCGTCATGCGTCATTGTCCACTGATCCTTCCAGTCTTTCGAGGAAACCATATTGGGTTCCCAGACGCCAGGTGCATCAATACCTTCCTCAGAAGAAGAGGTTTCAAAGTCACCAATGGAGGATTCTGGTTTTACATACTCGCCCGTCTCCTCATCGAGGACCCATCCGCGAGAAATCGCCGTTCTAATCTTGTCCAAATCACGACCAGCTCGAGAATATCTTCGCGGTTCGCGTTTTTGCTTCGCACCACTAGTGGCTTCTCTCGCCCTGCGAAATTGCATCGCTCGACGTTCGGTATCTTTTCTCGCATTTTGCATCCACTCGTTTGGGTCCGGTTTAGTATCGCCATCACCCCCACTCGCGAAAACACGAAAAGTACACTTTTTTGTCCTCCTTGCAGATGTTGACTTTCTGTTGTTATTGCTATTCGTGCTATTCTTTGAAATTCGAGAATTCCAACCTGCCGATGACAACGAAGTCTGCACGTGAGGCAAACTTCCTGACATGATCACTTTCTATTTATTTCTTCGCGGCGTGTTCTTGTTGTTGTTGCTGCTGCTGCTGCTTCGTCGCTTTGCCTTTCAATCCACTCAAAAAATCAAAGCCTCTTCTCTTAAACTTTGCCGCTTGACCCGTCGCCGCGATTTTCGGCGGAATCCCAGTCCAAGCTGGATGCGTGTATTGGTCTTGCGACAAGAAAAAACGGTCTTGGTGTTGTTTGACGGCGGACCACAACTGATAGGTTTGTCCGTTCGTGCCTACGTATTGAATTCTATGAAGAAGCGGATGGATTCCTTTCCTGGCCTGTGCGTTCGATAGAATCGGAGAGTAAGAGTTAGGGTAAGAGAGAAGGAGAGGGAAAAGGAGAGAGGGTGCGCACCATGTGGTGGATCGAGCGCTTTCTTCGCGGCCGTGCTCGAGCGAGACGACGGAGGATTCCTTTTACAAGTATAACGGATTTTCCTTTTTCGTTTTTTTTTTGTTTTGGAGAGACCTCTCCTCGTCCTTGGGGACCCTTTTGACCTTGGTCATTATTGGTCCAGCCGCCAAAACGAAGCGAAAGGCAAAAAGAAGGGGGCTCCTACTAAAAGGCATTTTTTTCATTTTTTTCACATTTTTCCAAATCGCTCGACAAATTTACCGTCGTCATCGTCCGGACAAGACCGTCGTCGTCATGTTCAGGCAAGGGGTAAGCCTCTCGCTCGCCGTCGCACCGGTGAGGGACGCGATGAGGAGGAAGAGGAGGCGTTTTTTCGCGGATGGAAACGACTTGAAATCTCGTGGAAACCGTTGGTTTTATCGACGGAAGAAGGTGGCGTTCGTCTGCGCTGCTGGTGAAATCGTAACGAACGAAGGCGTGGTGACGAGAAGAGCGACGCTCGGGAAACGTCTGACGTTTCTCGACGTCGTCTCCGCGAGTAAAGACGAGGAAGGACAACGATTATATTATTTAAAAGTGCAAAAACCGAACGTGACTAAACGCATACGCGTAGGCGCGACCGTGCGCTTTCGAGGGATCGAATACAAACACGATACGACTGGGAAACGAGGAGAAAGGACGAAAGGCACGTACATAGAGACAAAGGATGTGCCGGAATTATTGGAAATGGCGCCGGCGTCGATGATTGTGAACGCGAGGAAGTTTTTAGTGGACAATTCTAGTTCTTCTCGCGGTGCGTTGATATCGCCGTCCATCTGTCGCACGTTCCTTAGAGGCGCGAATTGCAACGACCCGTTTTGCACGAAAAGACACTATGCGGACGACGCTTTGTTGGAAGCGATGCAACAGAGTAGAATGAAAGCTGCCAGCCGTGGAAAGAGTTATGCCGCCCAGACGGCGTATGTGGAAGGCGAACAAGAGGCGCATGCGAAGAACAAGAAGAATAAAGCCGAAGCCGAACGCCTCTTTGCGACGTTTTTGTGTGAAACTTTTCCAGAGGCTGAAACTTTCGTGGACATTGCTGGAGGTTCGGGGACGTTGTCCTATGAACTCAACGTAGAAAAATGGAAGAAAGTTATACTCTGGGAACCGAGGTGTGTCGCGTTGACGAAGATTCAAGCCAAGATCAAAAACGCTCGTCGAAGAGCTTTGCAAAGTGTAGATAAAAGAAATAGTAGCAGTGGTAGTAATAGTAGTAGTAACGTTAAGAATGGCGGTGATAGCGATAGCGATAGTAAAAATAGAGATGATAACGATAATATATCTTCCGTCCAAAAGTGGTTACGATTAGAGAACTGGATGCTCGTCTCCAAAGAAGAAGAAGAGGAAAGGTTGAAAGAACACGAGAAACGCATTTTGGCGTACACAAATCTTGGCGATGGTGAAGTTGATACTCCGGATTATCGGTCGTATTACGAGACGAAATACGATAGGAATCAGGAACTGGAAACTTTTCCGAAAAAAGTGGTAAAAATTCCTCCAATTCTATTGGAGACGATCAAAATGGCGGGTGGAGATGCGAAAGAAGAAGATTATGTGCGTTCGACGTTTGAGCACGTGCGAGAAGAATTTTGGGGCGTCAACGAAAGAACTCGACAAAAGCTGGAATCTTCAGATGTCCTCGTTGGTCTCCACAGCGACCAGGCGACTGAAAGCATTGTCGATGCCGCTCTCGAACTGAACAAGTCCTTCGCCGTGGTTCCTTGCTGCGTCTTCCCCTCGATGTTTCCAGAGAGACTTACGCAAGAAGGCAGGACCGTCACTACTCAAAAGGAGTTTGTCGATTACTTACTTCGCAAAGACAAAGACACCAACGTAAAGTTTTTGCCGTTCAAAGGAAGAAATGCCGTTGTATATAAGAAAGTCGCGCGCACATCTCTCCACTAAAACTATATCTAGATATATCTAAAACTCTAAAACAATCCCTCTCCTTTCCAACAACTAACTCTTTTCCCAAATCACCTTTCTTTCACTTTACTACCATCCTTCAACCCTTTTTTCACCCGACTGCACACTCGGTGGATATATCTCAAATCTTCTGCAATGTTTCGTAAACTCTCGTCCGCGTCGGCTAATTTTTCTTCCGTATCGACCATATTCTCTCTCGAATTTTGTGTAAACTCGTCCATTTTTTTACTCGCTTTTTGCAACATTTCGACGGTGTCCACTTGCGTTTTCTTTATCGACTCGATTTCAGTCGGGGAGATGAAATCGATCGAAAGCGTTTCAATGAACGATTTTTCGTCGAGAGGAGGAGCGCGTTCTTCGCTCGTCTTCATCCTCCCCCCTCGTTCCAATGTGCTCGCGTTTACTGTGACTTTTCTCTCCCTCTCTCTCTCTCTCTTTCTCTCTCTTTCTCTCTCTCTCTCTCTCTGACTGAAAAAAAAGTGGAGGAAGAGAAGGAATTATTCGACGTTTACCCACACGACACAAAAGAGTACACGCACAATTGAACAATGGGCGTCAAAGACATCATCGACAGAGAGTTCACGAACGCCTCACCGGAAGTGAGAAGAGCGAACTTGGAATTAGTGCGTTCGGCGGCCATCTTCTTCGGCTCGGTCGTGTTTATGAGAGCCTTCGGGGAGTTGATGGCGATATAATAAATTTAGGGAGGGAGGGATCACGGAAAAATGTAAATTAGAAGTCAAGAAAGAGAGTAAGAGAAAGGACAGATTAAGTGCATCAAACCTCTGTATCCGTATTAGCAAAACGTACATGTAATAGAGTAGTCATCGCGTCTATATATTGGTACATCCGTTCCTCTGTTTAAAAGCTATTTGCTACTCTTTTTCTCTGCCTAATTTTCCACAAAATCTTAGTCGTGTGTGTGTTATATTTTCATTCATCCGAGGATGACGCATAATCGACGAGCGGCATGCACTGATTTTCTTCTTTCGCCTGTTCAAATACCGACGTCGACGACAGAGGTACGTTCTTTTTCACGCCTTCACCACCATTCTTCTCCTTGTCGTCATCTCGCTTCACGCGAACAAGTTTCACTTTCTTCCTCGCTACTCGTCGTATCTCATCGTCTGCGTCACGTGCAACACCTTCTCTTCTTCCACCTTCTTCCATCATCACCACCTGTCTTCTCTGCTCGATAAAGGAAATCTGCTCTTCTATTTCTCTCCTTTTTTTGCTCATATTTCCGCCTAAATTCCTCGGACAATCTCTAGTCTCGTGGTTTTCCGTGCATATCTTACACCTGGAAACGTTTGGACATTTGGAACTCGCGTGTCCTCCTCTCTGCCCGCACCGTTTACACACCGATCGAAACTGAAGCTTCTTTTTCTTCTGATTCGATGCTGTCGATCCATCGCGACTACTGCTATAATTGCATTCTCTCTCAACGTGTCCCTTCTGTCCGCACTTCCCGCATATCCGAGGTTTCGAACAATCTTTCGCCTTGTGACCGAGTTTGTTACACCTGTGACAAGGGCCTTCGTACGACGGTGGTTTTTCAGCCAGCGTGGATGGCTTTTGCATCGAACGATCGGTATACACGTCACCACTCACAGTTAGCACGCGATTCGAGTATCGCGACGGTTTCGACATCTCGGGCGCTGTCGTCGTCGCACCGAGCGAGCGCGCCACGCTGCCCAACCAACGTCGTTGCTTGTCTTCTTTTTTTTGACGAATTTTTTTTGTGTGTGTGTGTGTTGGGGCCCCTTTGTCAAATTTGTAGGTACGACGAGACTGTGATTTTTTGGCCCTTTTGGACTGCATCGCACCGCACACAAAAACAATTTCTCATCGCTCGCGTGCACACACACGCACGCACGACGATACGATCAAAATATGCTCGACATAAACTTGCTGAGACCAGAGAAAGGCGGCGACCCGGTACGTATTATTTTCGTGGTGGCAGCGAAAGAGCGCGTTTATTTGTTTCCTCTCTCTCTCTCTCTCTCTCTCTCTCTCTCTCTCTCTCTCTCTTTCGATGCGTCGTGGAGGAAAAAGCGCCGACGGACACATCGATGGATTTTAATCTATTCTCTTTCTCTTACGCACACACATACACACACGCTCTTTCTTTCTCTCGGTAACATACACGCAGGATATCGTGAAAGAGTCGCAAAAACGCCGGTATAAATCCGTGGAGATTGTCGACCAATGCATTGAAAAAGACGCGCAGTGGCGCTCGGTACGATTCGATCTCGATAAGTTGAATGCCGATTTTAACAAAGCGAACAAAGCGGTGGCTTTGAAGATGAAATCAGGGGAGAAGGAAGAGGCAGAAAAATTGATGCCAGAAGTCAAACGAGTGGACCAGTTGAGGAAAGATACCGTGGAGTTGGAGAAGAAGTTGGAGCAGGAAACGAACGAGTTGTTGTTGAAGATTGGGAATATCGTCCATGATTCGGTGCCGGTGAACGACGACGAGGAGTTTAATACGGTACACGCAACGTGGGGGGAAAGAAGGATGGAAGAGAATTTACCGAATCACGTGGATTTAGTGGGAATGTTGGATATTGCAGATTTGGACAAGGGCGCGGATGTGGCTGGAGGGAGAGGGTATTATTTGAAAGGCGCCGGGGTATTGTTGAATCAAGCGATGATTAACTACGCGTTGTCTTTTTTGGCGGCGAGAGGACATTCTCCGTTAGCGACGCCGTTCTTTATGAGAAAAGACAGAATGGCAGAGTGCGCGCAGTTAGCAGATTTCGACGAGCAGTTGTACAAAGTGACCGGGGAAGGCGACGATAAGTATTTAATTGCGACAAGCGAACAAACGTGTTGCTCGTATTTAAGAAAGTCATGGTTGAACGAGAAGGATTTGCCTATTCGTTTGTCTGGGTATTCCACCTGTTTCAGAAAAGAAGTTGGGAGTCATGGGAGAGATACTCTCGGTATCTTTCGCGTGCATCAATTCGAAAAGGTTGAACAATTTGTAGCCGTAACGCCGGAAGGCAACGCTTCTTGGGATGAAATGGACAGATTGATTGGGAACGCAGAGGCGTTTTACCAATCTTTAAACATTCCATATAACGTCGTGAACATAGTTTCTGGGGAATTGAACGACGCTGCAGCGAAAAAGTACGATTTAGAAGCGTGGTTTCCGTCGTCTAGAACTCATCGAGAATTGGTATCTTGCTCAAACTGCACGGATTACCAATCGAGACGATTGGAAATCCGTTATGGCGCGCCGCAGAAAGGCCCAGAAAAGACCAAGTCGTACGTGCACCTGTTGAATTCGACGTTAACCGCGACGGAGAGGTCATTATGCTGCTTGTTGGAGAACTGGCAAACGCCAGACGGGTTGGTGGTGCCTCCTGCACTGCGCCCATGGATGTGCGGCATTGAGTTTATTCCGTTCGTGAGCAAGTTAGACAAGAAGAAGCGCTTGGTAGCTATTTCACCAGCGCCGGCTCCATTGTTTGGTGGAGTGAGAGGTGCAGATTCCGCGAACGCTTTGAGCATTTTCGTTAATGCTGGTGATTGCGCTGGGTCCATGGCTTTGGAATCGATTTTATCAAAGCTTCCAGAAACTGCGGCGACGAAAAAATCCATTGCTGTGGACATTACGGAAGAAGAGAAAGGATTGTTTCCGGACCCAGAAAACATTGTTGGTCCGGCTTTGGTTGAAGACGGTGATTTCTTGTTGACGTCGGCTACAGCCATCGCGAGATACCTCGCAAAGACGACACAAGCGTCCAGTCTCGCATTGTTGCCAACTGCCTCAAAGGACAATGCCAAGTGCGAAGCTCTCATTGAATTGTTCCATCACGCCAACGTTGACGCGGTCGTGGCGATAGTCGAAAAGGCGTTGGAAGGTGCGAACGATTACGTCTGCGGAAGTACGTTTACGATTGCTGACGCGCTTTTAGCAGCTAAATTGAAAATAGCCAAAGCAACGGTTTCGGCTAAAGCAGCGCAATGGATGACGCTTTCATTGTAAATGACGTTTCTATACTACAACCCCACATTCTATATCTATCTATTCCTCTCTCTCTCCTTTTTTCTAAAACCCACTCTTGTTCCTTATACCTGCGCCGGTCCCTCTACGTTTTTGTGTTTCACCAATTCCTCGGCAAACTCTTGAAACTCCTCGCTGTGTTTCACCATGCATTGATGCAACTCCACGAACTTATCCGCGCAATCGCTCGCTCTCGTCTCTTCGTCCGCTTTCATAAAACATGTCAACGCCGCATCGAATTCGTCTCTGCACGACGTATCTCGCAACGGTTTCACGCACGGACACTCTAAAGCGACCTTTATTCTATCGTCTAAAGATGGGAGATGGGCTCCCTTTTGAATGGCTTCCGCCATACCATCTAGAGCAGAAGAAGAAGAAGAAGAAGAAGAAGAAGAAGAAGAAGAAGCGCTCGGTTTCTCCTCCTCTTCCTCCTCCCTCGTACTCTCGTCGCCGTTGGAGTGCCTTCGAGACATGTCTGTCGTTATCAGAGCGTTTCGAGAGGAAAAATGTAAAGCTCTGTGCGCCAAAAAAAGAGAGTCCATCCTTCTCCTCCTCAAAAAAAGAGTGCAAAAACATCAAGTCACCTTCGCACGAGTCGACGAGAGAGAAGCGAAGAAGAAGCACACGACGGGCTCCGCTCTTTTCTCTCTCTCTCTCTCTCTTTCAACGATATAATTTGAAAGAAACGAAGCGCTGGTGATGATGATGACGATGAAAGTCTCTTCTTCGTTCCGTGCATTTTCGCTTTTACTAGGTGATTGTGTTTGTTAGATTAGGATTTCAGCGGACGAGAGAAGCCCCCTGCTATGGCATCGACATCGCACTCTTCTTCTCGAGGTCCACCACCGCGACTGACCACATTTTTACGTGCGCACTATCGCGGCAAAAGTGGTGATAATAGCGATGATACCGAGTGTTGGTACGCGAGTGATATAGATGAAGCTTACGTGGCTCGTGCAAAGCAAATGGCAGAAGAAGAAGAGGGTAACCGAAGCGAGACAACAAAAGCTACAACGACATCATCGTTTCGGCAAACCGCGATTAAAGCGAGGAAGAACAGAGATATGGCACTTTTGAGGTTATCCAATTTAGCTTTGAAAACGTCGATGTCGTCGTCGTTGGACGATGTGGACGAGGAGACGAGGCTCGCGCTCGAGTCAGTTGCCGATGCTTCAATGCAGTTGTTGCGTTTGGAGAACGACTTGATTTCGCCGGAGGAACTTTTTGAAGCACCGGGTGATTTGTATGCGGCTATAGCAACATATTGTGATATAGATTGGAAATTAGAGACAGATTTAGAAGACGCCATAGAATATTCAAACGCACCGGAATTGGAGAGGAAGAAAGTGCAAGCGAAAATGAGGGAAAACGAAAGAGAAGCTGTCGCGATTGTAAAAGCCCAATTGGGCAGTGCGTTGAGCAGCAGTGAAGCCGTGCAGAGATGGAAATATTTTTGGAAAAGTGCAAATGCGCTGAAAAGACGAGGTGGTATGAATTTGAGTAGTACTGGTGGCGATTCGAACGGCACGATGGTGGAAGCAGGAAGAAAAAAAGAGTTTTATTATGGTGAAGATATGTATTTCGTACCGCCGAGATTTTTCGGAGCGAATGAATTTGAGAGCAGTATACAACACCACGAACAAAGCTCCAGTGGGTTAGAGTCTACGATTTTATCGAGTATGACGCGTGGTTTAGACAGCGCAAATGCGTTTGCGTCTGTAGAGCTCGAAAGAGCGAGAACCCCTTCATTCCACGAGTTGGATGCATTAGGTAATGAGAGCGAGGCATCAACTTCCCTTCAAGGCGTATCAATTCTCGCTTGGCTTCGCCAACAATGCGAAATATTCCGAGAAAACAATCAAAATTCGGATGCATTCGCGGGTTGGACAGATATTTGCGGAAACATCTGTCGATTATGCTTGAATAGCTCGAACAGTGACGACCAAGTAGCGTCCGAGTTGTTCGATTTACTCGGTGATGGTGGGTTTGATCTTGTCGCAAACGTTTGTGAAAGACGAGGTCAACTCGCGGATGCTATCAGACGACGTTTGCAAGCTTTGAAAGAAGCGTTCGATCCAGAAGAATCCGCCCAGAACGATTATACGAAAAGCAAATCCGCTGTTTCCGTTCGATCGACGACGGACGTGGCGATGGAGAAAATCCGAAAGAAAGAAGAACGGAGGAATAGGCGACGTGTGGCTGGTGGTCACGGAGAGCATTTATTAGAATGGTTCACAAATGATTCTGGACTTGGTTTTGGCGCTTTTTGCGACGATTCATTACCATTGCCGAACAAGAACGAAGCCGAAAAAGGAAGTGTGGATGATATTTTGAACAGTTTGCGCGGACTAGGTCTCGGAACTGACCGCGGCAAAAAAGCTCTGCCGCCAGGAACGACCCGTAAAGTCTTGGAAGGGTACGAAGAAATTTACGTACCTGCGCGTATTCACGAGGGAATAGCAGACGGTGAATTGCAGGTATCTGTGTCATATCTCCCAGGTTGGGCTCAAACTGCTTTCAAAGGTATCCAGACGTTCAATCGCATTCAGTCCAAAATTTTTGAGTGTGCGTATACATCGAACGAGAATGTTCTTGTGTGCGCACCTACTGGCGCGGGGAAGACAAACATCGCCATGCTTTGTGCGATGCAAGAAATCGCTAAACACTTTGACGAAGAGAATAACTGCTTGCTCGAACACGACATCTTTAAGATTGTTTATGTCGCTCCGATGAAGGCGTTGGCCGCTGAAGTCACGCGGACATTTCAGAACCGACTCAATGACTTGGGTATGGTATGTCGAGAACTTACTGGTGATATGCAACTCTCCAAGAGAGAATTAGAAGAAACTCACGTTATCGTTACAACACCAGAGAAATGGGACGTCATCACGCGAAAAGGTGGCGAAGTTTCTGTGGCATCCACTCTTAAGCTTCTTATTATCGATGAAGTACACTTATTGAACGATGAGAGAGGACCAGTAATTGAAACGTTAGTCGCGCGAACGCGTCGTCAAGTCGAGCAAACGCAATCGATGATTCGAATTGTTGGTTTGTCAGCAACTTTACCCAATCCAAGAGATGTTGCACAGTTTTTAGGCGTCACCGAAGGTAAAGGTTTGTTCGTATTTGACCAATCGTACAGACCAATTCCACTCACGCAAGTTTTTATCGGCGTTTCGGAGACAAACGCAATGAAGCGTCAGAACATAACTATTCGAATCGCTTTTAAGAAAGCGTGTGCCGCGCTTCAGAAGGGTAAGCAGGCGATGGTGTTCGTGCATTCAAGAAAGGACACGGTAAAAACGGCGCGGCAGTTGGCCGAAATAGCGGGAGAAGAAGGCGAACTTGAGTTGTTTGAGAACGACATGCACGAGGAGAAATCGATATTTGCCAGAGAAGTGTCGAGATCGAGAAACCAAGAGATGAAAGACTTATTCTTTAAAGGTTTTGGCTGTCACAACGCTGGGATGCTGCGAAAAGATCGGACGTTAGTAGAGCAAATGTTTGCCGCCGGTGTGATTAAGGTATTAGTATGTACAGCAACCTTAGCGTGGGGTGTCAACTTACCCGCCCATCAGGTAATCATCAAAGGAACCCAGCTCTACGACGCGAGTGCGGGAGGATTTAAGGATCTTGGAGTTCTAGATGTTCAGCAAATTTTTGGCAGAGCAGGTCGACCCGGTTTCGATACCAGTGGCGAAGGTGTCATTATTACCGAACACAAAAAGCTCACGAAATATGTCGCAATGTTGACGCATTCGACGCCGATTGAGTCTCAATTCATCGACTGTTTGGCAGACAATTTGAACGCAGAAATTGTTTTAGGTACCGTGACGAATATCCGAGAAGGCGCACAGTGGTTGAGTTATTCGTATTTACACACGCGAATGGAGCAAAATCCACTCGGATATGGCTTGACTTGGGATGAAGTTCGTATGGACCCCGGGCTCATCGAGCATCGGAGAAACTTGATTAAAACAGCAGCGCGAAAATTACACAAGGCTAAGATGATTCGCTTCGACGAACAATCGGGCCAACTCTATCAGACCGAAGCTGGGCGCATTGCTTCACACTTTTATATCAAAGTTGCTTCTATGGAGTTGTTTGAAGAGATGATGAATCGACACATGTCCTTGCCAGAGGTCTTGCACGTGATCTCGCACTCCTCCGAGTTTGAAAATATCACACCGAGAGAAGATGAAATGCCAGAGCTCGAGGCACTTCGAAGAAACCGTCGCTCCGCCTGTCCGATTGAGATTAAAGGGGACATGAGCGATAAAGTCGCCAAGGTCAATTTGCTTTTGCAAGTATACGTTTCTCGGAAGCGATTGGAATCGTTTTCACTGGTTGCAGATTCGAGTTACATTTCTCAAAATGCGAGCAGAATATGTCGAGCTTTGTTTGAGCTCATGCTTAAGCGTGGATGGCCGTCGCTGGCGGAAACTCTGTTAACGCTTTCAAAAGCGGTAGATCGGAGAATATGGCCACACCACTCGCCGCTTCGTCAGTTTGAAAATACTCTGAAACCAGAGACAATCTATAAACTCGAAGAACGGGATGCTACTGTCGATCACTTGATTGATATGAGTGCAAAGGAAGTTGGTGATTTGTTGCGACTCAACGCCGTTGTCGGAGCACAAGTGAAACGCTGCGTCGAACAACTCCCTCATGTCAACCTTGAAGCTGTAGTTCAGCCAATCACGCGCTCTGTGCTGCGAGTTTCTGCGACTGTATTGCCCGAATTTACATGGAGGGATGAAGTTCATGGGCAAACGCAACAGTGGTTGATTTGGGTGGAGGATCCCGTGAATGAGCACATTTATCACACGGAAACTTTCACGTTGAGCAAAAAGCAATACAAAGAAGGTAGACAGACGTTGGCGTTTACCATTCCAATTTTCGATCCACGACCGCCCCAGTACTTTCTAAGGGCGACGCATTTATACTGGTTAGGATGCGAATCGTTTTTAGAACTCGATTTAGAGGACATTGTGTTGCCGACAGAACCGCCGCCGAATACAGAACTACTTGACTTGGACCCACTTCCGAGATCCGCGCTCAATAATCCGACTTACGAGTCGCTCTATGAAAAGAAATTTACGCATTTCAACGCAATACAAACGCAAGCCTTTCATACGTTGTACTATACGAACCACAACGTTCTATTAGGAGCACCTACGGGTTCGGGGAAGACGATATCGTCAGAACTTACGATTCTTAAAATGTTTCGAGATGAACTGCCAGGGAGTAAGGTTGTCTACATAGCTCCTTTAAAAGCACTCGTTCGCGAACGTGTGGACGATTGGAAGAAACACTTTTGTCCAACCGTGAATAAGAAGATGGTGGAACTCACCGGAGATTATACACCAGATTTACGCGCGTTACTACGTGCGGATATCATCGTCACGACTCCAGAAAAATGGGATGGTATTTCCCGGAATTGGCAGTCCCGCTCTTATGTCAGCAAAGTCAAACTCGTCGTTATTGACGAGATCCATCTTTTAGGTGCCGACCGGGGACCAATTTTGGAAGCTATTGTTTCCAGAATGAATTATATTTCCGCGCGAACGAAATCGAAAATTCGGATCGTTGGATTATCGACTGCTTTGGCAAACGCAAGAGATTTAGGGGATTGGCTTGGCATCGAAAACGATAAAGGACTGTTCAACTTCCGTCCTTCTGTTCGTCCAGTACCGCTAGAATGTCATATACAAGGTTTTCCGGGGAAGTTCTATTGTCCGCGGATGCTTTCGATGAATAAACCTACCTACGCGGCGATTCGAACACACTCACCTATGAAACCGGCCTTGGTGTTTGTTTCTTCTAGGAGACAAACGAGATTGACGGCACTCGATTTGATTGCATATGCAGCTGCGGACGAGAATCCAAACGCTTTTGTGCACTGCGACAGTGGAGAATTGGAGCAAAGAATCTTGAATATTCAAGATCCAGCTTTGAAGCATACTTTGCAATTCGGTATAGGTTTGCACCATGCGGGTCTCTCACCAGAAGATCGAGGCGTCGCAGAGCAGTTGTTTGCAGAGTGTAAAATTCAGGTGCTAGTGTCGACGTCCACTCTAGCATGGGGTGTAAATTTACCAGCGCATTTAGTTGTCATAAAAGGAACTGAATTTTTCGATGGGAAAACAAAACGTTACCAAGACTTTCCAATCACTGATGTGTTGCAGATGATGGGGAGAGCTGGGCGTCCGCAATTCGACAAAAGCGGCTGCTGCGTCGTTCTCGTGCACGAACCAAAGAAGAACTTTTACAAAAAGTTCTTGTACGAACCTTTTCCAGTGGAATCGCGCTTTAGCGAGTGTTTGGAGGACCATTTCAACGCTGAAGTCGTAGGTGGAGCTATAAAATCGAAGCAAGACGCCGTGGATTACCTCACGTGGACATATTTCTTTCGCCGTGCCATGAAAAATCCAACCTATTATAACCTCGAGGATACGAATCACGAAACCGTGAACTCATACTTATCGGAAATGGTTGAGAGCACCATGGAAACCCTCGAGAGTGCAAAATGTCTCGCTATTAACAACGAGGACGATTCCATTAAGCCTTTAATGCTCGGCAGAATTGCGAGTTTCTATTACCTAAATTTCAAAACTATGGCTGTTTTCTCCAAACGTTTGAAGAAATCGAACACCTTAGAGGATGTTTTAACAACCTTATGTGACGTTGCAGAATACGATGAAATACCGGTACGTCATAACGAAGATAAGTTAAACGCGGATTTAGCGATAAATGTTCTCAAAGCTGGAGGATATCGAGTCGATCGACGAGCATACGATGATCCGCACGTCAAGGCTTCTTTACTCTTTCAGGCGCACTTTTTACGGCTTCCTTTGCCGATGTCGGATTACCACACGGATACAAAATCTGTTCTTGACCAATCGCAAAGAATTCTGCAAGCGATGACGGAAATAGTTAGCGAAGCTGGATGGCTGTCGACGGCGATATCGATTATGAACCTGATACAAATGATTATTCAAGGACTCTCCATAAACGACAACTCTTTGCTTCTTTTACCGAAAATTGGAGACGAGGAGGTTTCCAAATTAGAACGCTTTTCAAAAATAACATGTCTCCCACAGCTTGTATTTCTGGCTATTTACCGCAAAAGTGCGTTTTTCGAGGCAATGTCAAAGTCAGGTCTCTCAAAATCTAAAAGTGAGGCGATTTTCAACGTCTGTGCGAATCTTCCGCTGTTGGACGTGAAAGCCCTTTTAGTGGAAGATAAAGTCAACAGTTCCAACGGTCGACGTAACGTTTCCGTGAAAGTATCGTTGAAACGTTCTGGGAAGAAAACAGGTCGTAAAACAGCGCCGAGGGCGTACGCGCCGAGATTCCCAAAACAGAAAGACGAAGGTTGGTGGATCATATTAGGGGAAAAGAGAAACGCTGGGGAGCTCGTGGCAATGCGCCGTGCTCAGTTTGCAGATACCTTTGAAGTAGTTTTACAGATTGATAATTTTCCACGAAGCATGAATGTTGCGGACCTCACAATGTTTGTTATCTCAGATACGTATATTGGATTAGATCAAGAAGCATCGGTAGGCAACACTAACGATAAACGATTTTTATCGTCCACCACGATGGCCGATCGACACAGATTTTTCGAAGAGCGGGAATCCGACTCTGAAGCAGAAGGAAACTTTTGGCAGGACGAAGACGAGCTTTCAGATAGGGACATTCCAGAGTTTTAGTAGGCAATTGTTAGTGTTTTAGTTACATGTAGCACAGTAGTATGCATTATTAGCGTGTTGAATTACATTCAATGTTGGTATGTCCCAATTTTTCTACTCATTGAGATAAACTTCTTCTTCCTCGTTCTTCTCGAACGCTTCAGCTCCGTCCAACATTTTATCGAGTAAAGTTTTTACTCTTGTCGGGAGTAGATTTACGTCGTTTATTGTTTTCGAGGTATCGAATGGTGCGTGATAGGCGTATTCGGGTTTCGCGGGTACAAAACTCGATCCGGTTTCCATAAACACCATCGATATGAGCAACGACTCGAGATCAAAGTCATCTTCGTCCTCGATGAAGAACCGAACACCAGACTCATGGGCTTTCGAACTCTCGCACCATTTTGCCGCTGCAAATCTGTTATCTTGGCGCATGTTCTTCTTGTATTCTCTTTCTTCTTTATCCGGCGAAGGTTTTGCGAAGCAAATCATCAATATGCGACATTTTTCGCCTTTCGAATTTACGCTTTCGTCATCTAAAGACCATGCGCACTCTTCGGGAACGATGGCCTCCCAGTTCGCGCGCAACTCTTCGTGTCCGTCCGTTTTCCACCAGAAATGACGAATTGTATCAATTTCGTTCGTCACTCGAACGCGAACGGTACGTTTCGTAATATCCACGCGAACATCTTCCTCGTCGATCCAAAACGGCAGTTCAATTTCCATGATGACTTCAGTATTTGATTCGCATAAAGTATACGGTGGTTGCATGCATCGCACATAGTCCGGATCACCTTCAAAGCACTTCTTAACATCTTCGCCCATGTTGCTTTTCGGAATTGATAGCACTAAAATTCTTTTATCGTCCGTTTGCATGGTTTGCACTGGAAACTCACGTGATGGTTGAAACGCGAGGTGTCTTTCCACCACTGGAGGCGAGTCTTCGCTTTGAACTACTAACACTTGACCTCTGAAGTCCATGTGCAGCTCTTTATCTTTGTAACCAGTAGGTAACATGATCGCGATGTAGACGTGTCGGGTCGTTTGTGCCCACATGTAATACCTCGCCAAACGCATATCGAACACTCTCGTGTGATCTTGTTTCCTTATGCTGTAAATCTCCGCCGCGTGTTCTTTGAACTCACGAATCTCTCTCAAAGATGCCGAATCTCTAAAGTTCGGATCTTCTAACTCGTACCTCTTTGCATCCTCTTTCTTCTTCTCCTCCAACTCTTTCTTTGCCAAATCCACCTTCAAACGATCGCTCTGCGTACACGGCCAGTGCAAACCAAACTCGCCTTTCCAGTGTTGCTTCCGTTCGCAAAAATCGCAATAATACAGCGAGCACATACACACTCTCGTCGATGGCCTCCCACATACCTCACACAGAACTACCAATTGCGTGCTCGCATCTGTTTCCAAACCTAACCGAGCAATATCGTCCAACAGCAAATCCTCGCCCCCGACTGCTCTTTGCGTCACGCCTGGTATGTACCGATATTGCGTCACATGTTGTAAATTGTCGTACTGTTCTCGTTTCTTGGGACAGGACAACGTCTCGAACGCTTTTTGTACTTTATCGAACATTTCGCTGTAACCGCCTTTATCTGGGTGGTGTTCGCGCGCTTTTTGCCGATACGCCGTTTTGATTTCCGCGATGGTCGCATTTCGAGGAATCGATAAAACTCGGTAGTGCAAGTCCCCTTTGATATCTTTCACGTGTTTCCACGGATCGTCGTCGCTCATGTTTTTCTGCCATGCGAATTCCTCTTCTCCGAAAACGCCTTTGTCGTCGCAAAGTTTTGACGCGTTCTCTTCGCGCGAAGAGAAGCTGTCGAAGGAAACCATGCGATATATATATATATATATTTTTATATATATATATAATATAATATAATATAATATAGCGCGCGCGCGCGCGTGTGTGTGTGTATCGCGTTCGCGCGCTCGAACGAAGTGCAAAAGTCGATTCCTTTTTTTTTTGACTCGCGCTTTGGAATTTTCGAAGCGTTACGACGAAAGGTGGTTTCGATGCGACTTAAAAAGAAAGGACAAATTTTTTGGGTGGTCGCGAAAAAATTTCAAAATCGTGCGTCGACAGAGGTAAAACAGAGGTCGTCTTCCCCCCAAAAAAACGTTGCTCTCTTCTTCGTCTTTGCATAAAAAAATCAATCCATCATGCTTCGCGACGCGACGAACATTCCACGTCGAGAAGCGTCTTCTTCCCCATCGCCGTCGTCGTCGCCGCCGTCTCTCACGTTCGAAGGAACGAGACGAGGCGGGAAGGTTTTCGAGGACGCGTTTCGGGAGGAGATCGGGAAGAGTGGGAAGAGAAGCGAGAACAAAGAAGAGCGGAGAAGAACGTTGGAGGAGGAAGAGGAGGAGGAGGATTTAGCCAGAGACTACACCATAGAATTACTCTCGGACGAGTTCGTTTCGGAATTTCTGTTCGACCCGTCCGCGTTTGATTCCATGAGAGCGGAGTCCGAGAGATGTTGCGGAGTCGCGCTGGACGCGTTATATCCAACCAGTTTAAGACAGATGAATCGAGACGAGTTGTTGATGGAAAAGAGCAATTTGAAAAAAAGACTGAGAGCGTACGACGCAAGATTGATGAAGGTGAATAACATCGTGGCGAGCAAAGCGGATAAGAAACACGCGAGACCGTTGTACGCGAGATTAGCTCGCGTGAAGCAGCAGATTGAATTGTTGGAGATTAGAGATGGGTTGGAGGTATTGCCAAACTTGAAAGTAGCAGCAATTGGCACCGCGCACTAATAGAAACATATACATTTAGCTCAACATACCAAATACACAAGTAGAAACACGTTTATAGTCTATTCACCGTCAATGGTCAAATCTTCTTCGTCAATATCCAAAGGTATCATAACCGCGTTCGCTCCCGTCGTATCCATCTTTGGCCACTTTGGCCAGATAGGTAAATTCGCTCGCACTAAATCCTGCCTATTCTTCATCGTCAATATCTCTGCCACCGCGTCGGTTTGTTCGATGTACTCCGCCTCAGTCATTGGAAAACTCTTCTGTCCGACAAACTTCCACATGATTTGTAAAAACAACTGCAATTTGTTCATCGAATCTCTTCGCTGACAAATTCGTGTGTCGTACAACTTCCCGTATCGTTTCAACACCAACTTCCTCAACTCTTCGCCTCGCATGGCTGAACCTGGTTCGCCAATCCAATCGTCGTCTTTCTTCTCTCCCGCCGCGACTTCCATGGAGTCCTCCAGAAACTGTAAAAAGTCATCGTCGTCGTCGTCGTCATCGTCGTCGTCGTCGCTCAGCGCAACTTTCGACTCTTCCGCTCCGCTCGAGCGACGAAGAGACACGGTGCCCCTTCTGTTCTCAACAGCAGAAAGATATCTCCCGCAAGCGCATCGCGCGATGCGCGACGACGAGGAAGAAGAAAAAGAAGAGGAAGAAGAACAGTGAGCGCTCGTCTGCGCTCGTCGCGCGATGGAGGAGTGAGACGGAAACATGCGTTACGACCGGCCGTACAAAAAAGAGAGGAGGAAGGAGAGTGGTCGTTGGATGGGATCGACATTTAAGATGACGACGATGGAGAAAGAGACTGAAACCTTAAAAAGCTGTCGTGTCTTCTTCTGGTTTCAACACCAACGATAAATTACCTTACGTCACTATTGACCACAAGGACGAGCGATGCGACAGCACGCGTGCTCAACGTTGTCACCGCCGTCGCCGTCGCCGTCGCCGTCGCGCGTTCGCGTTTCGCGCGATAGTAACAGGGAAAGAAGAGTCGCCGCCTCTTCCGTCAAAATAACGAACAGAATTTCGACTCGGGAAGAAAGACGAGCACTTTTCAAAGGTAGTTATAATAAGAAGCAGAATACTAATAAGAATATAAGAAGGACGGCGATAATAGTAAACGAAGCAGCAGGTGGAAGAGGAGATAGTGCCTCAGACGATATGTATTCCATGGATGTCATGGATGATTCTTCTTCTAATAAATCAGGAGTGGGCACGGAGATTATGAAAGCTGAAAAGAACACACCTCGGACGTTACTTCCGGGAGTACCTTTACTATCCGAAGAAGACTCTTGGTTGACAAAACTGATTACGTTATGCATTGGTGCGGTTTCATTTTATGCCGCATTTTTAGCCATAAACACGAAAGAGTCGGCGGAAATAACCGGTGCTATCGTCGCGCAGTTTATAATCGAAGCGTTTGGACGGTTTCTCGGTTTGACACCGGCGCCGAGTCCGGATAAAATAATACGAGTATATTTAGAAGACGCCGCGCTGTTGTTTTTCCTCGGGTCGGTTTTGCGGTTGTCCTTGTTCAGCGGATTCTTTCGTTTCAGCGAAAGAGTTCAGGGGATTATTAAAGATATTGCCGGTTCGTTGGAGAGAGGTTTGTTGATAGCTTCCGGGAGCAGAGCGATTGGTGCATTATTGATTGGCTCTGCGGTATTTGAATTCGCTCGAATTACTTACGTAGTGCAAGCGATTACATATTTGTGTATTTTGAGTGGTGTTTTCGCGGCGATGTTTTCCTGGGAGAAAAGGTTTTTCGCGAGTACTTGGGGGACGTTGGAGAAGAGCGGAGCGGCGCCAGCGACTTTGGCGAGAGTGAATGGGGCAGAAAGAGTGACGGAAATCATCACCTGGGTCGTGGCGGCGATTTTTTGTTTCAAAGCCATAGGATTAAATTTGGGCGCGCTAGTAACTGTCGGGGGTGTTTCCGGTATTGCTGTCGGTTTGGCGTCCAAACAGGTATTAGAGAATGCACTCATGGGCGTCTTATTATACACGACAACGCCATTTATAATCGGTGATACGGTTAAAATTCCAAGAGAAGGGAAGGAACTGAACTACGCGGAAGGTCAAATTATCGATATTGGTTTGTTTCGCACGGCTATTAAAACTTTAGAGAGGGAAGTTATATTACTCCCAAACTCTGAACTCGGGGCTATGTCAATCATCAATGTCACTCGACGAGGGAGAGAGTTCAGATTTAATGAGAGAATGACAGTCAGATTAAAAGATGCGAACCAACTCTCGAAATTGCTCTCAACGTTTAGAACGATGATCAAAAACGATCCGCGAGTGTTGAAAACGTTACATAGGCGCGTCTTTATAGAGGAAGTGACGCCGGATGGTATCACATTGGAGTTTTCGTTCTACGTCGAAGCCATTAACAAAGACCAGTTCCTCGGTATTCGTTCCGAGTTGTGGTTATCGTTTGTGCAAGCCTTAAACAGAGGGAAAATTCAATTGGCGAGACCAGAGCGCGTGCAGATCGAAGCTCCCTTCGATTATTTGTCAATGGATGACCCGACTGAAAAGTTGCCCACGATGGAAGAGGAACTTACGTCGTTTAATCAAGAAGGAAGTAAAACCTAGTACAAAAATTTTAGTAAATGCAGCGCGGAGGGAAGTATATTCATTTCTTTTTAACACGAATGATTTCTCTACGTTCATCACCCCCTTGTATTCCCTATTTCATCTATTTTTAATTACCTATGTTCAGCAGCAGCAGCAGCGGCAGCATATCTAAAAAAGAGCAAACGAGGTACGACGAGCGCCAAAATCGTCACAAATCCGTGCACTAAAGTAGAATTCTCTTTGTAATACCTCTCAATACTATCTCTGTCGATGTTAAGGATGAACGAGACAAACCTCCTGACGAATCTCTTCAAGGAAACGAACCCATCGAAAGAGGAAGCGATGCGGACGTATGTATAGAACAATATGCTCGGAAACATTTCTGCATCGTACCTGGATAATTCCATTGCTTTGTCAAGGAAGAGGAGAACTGCGGTATTGTTTTTACTTACTCCTTTACCTGTGAAATGTGCCCATGCCAAAGCATGATACGCTTCTGGAAGTTGCAAATCTCCTTCTGTTGCTCTTCTGTATCTGTGGACTGCCGCGTTGTAATTCATCGCGCTTGCATCATTATCATTTTGTTTGTTATTATCGGATCCATTTTCGATCGCGTCATGGCCTTGAGAAACTATAGATCTTTCTTCATCATCGAACAATGCGAAATCTGCCCGCGTTGCTTCGATTTGCCTCTTCCAAAGCATATTTCCTAAATCAATGTTGGCTTCAGGAGATAAACCTGGTGAACGCGTAACGCGTCGCAGTAACGAACCAGCGAGTTCAAATTTATTTGGAATTTCGATACCGGTGAGATTTTTCCTAAGCATCCAAGCAACATTTTGCGTCGCAACTTCACTTCCTTGTTCGGCGTAAAGCGAGTACGAAATCAACGCTCCAAAAGGATCTTGAGGCACATCTTTCATTTTTTTTCTGTTCACGTCGACTCCATCTAACAAATCCATGGCATTGTCTAAGTCATCTGCCCATCCCATTCGCTCGTCGTAGAAAATTCGAAACAAACGAGCCGCTCGCGTACAATTTACAGGCGTCCCCTGTCCGCGCATGTGCATCTTCGCTAAATCGAATGGTGCCTTCCAATGACCGCTTTTGGAAGCTTTTTCGTACATCAAGAATCCTTGAGAGGCGTTTCGTTCTAAGTTACCGAGCCCATGCAAGTGTAACGTCCCCATGTTATAATGGGAATCCGGATTATTTGCCGCTATTCCTTTCTCAAACCAATGTCTAGCAGTAACGAAATCTTTTTTGTTGTAATAAATGACTCCGATGCCATTAAATGCACCACCTCCGTTCACATCTCCAGCCTGCTTGAAATACATTTCAGCCGCTGTAACATTCACCGGAACATGCTCTGAATTACCCCTCATGTGCATGAAGCCGGCGTTGAAAGCGGCTAAACGATCTCCACGTCGGGCTGCATTCTCAAACCTTTGTAAAGCTCCAATTTCATCTCTGTCTCTCCCATCTGTACCCATCAATCTTCGGTACCCTTCGATTCTCGTGCTTTCCGGCGTACCACTGTTTCCATGTGGGGTAAACTCGTGAGAATCATCCGAACCTCCTACGAAATTTTTTTGATGTTCTTCTGCCAAACTTTCTTCCATGACATTTGAGTGCCAGGAGGCGTCGCGCTCGCGGTCTCTCAACCACGTAGCCTGTGCTGGCATACCAGAAACAGAACCCGCGCCGGCTTTATATACCTCTAGTTCTCGCTTTGCAGCGAGCGGATGCAGAAGCTGAACTGCTATTTCACAATTTTCACTGACACCACCGCGACCAACGAGTGATCTGTCTGCAAGCGCTACCGAAGCACCATCGTTTCCTGCAAAATGCGCAGCTCTCAAAGCTTTTAAAGTCCATGAAATATGTTCCTCATTCTTCTTTTCAAACGTAACTCTTTGCGATTCAGACAACACGGATAAAGGAAGAGTGCCTGTTTCCAATGCCGCAGCTAACACAAATAACGCTTCCGAGGCAACCCACAAGCGCGCAAATTCTAAAGGACTGTTCTGTTCGTTTGGTAAATTAGTACTTCGAGCAAAGTGTGGACTATTTTGAACATGAAATAGTGCATCATTTTGCTCTGCAAAATCTATCGCGCGTTGTCCCTCTTGCAAAAGTGCATCCACTGCCTTCTCCGTGGAAATGCGCAAAGTGTAGTTTGCAAACAACCATCCTTTCTTTTCCTCAAACTTCGCGTAGATATCCTCCACTTGGTCCAAGATATCTTCAGGTTCCACGATATTACTCTCTTCTTCGTCACTCGTCGTCTGCTGTTGATTTTGGTGGTTCTTCAAAAACTGCTCGTCCATCTCGTTCTCTTCCTCTTCCAAGCGTTCTTCCACCAAATCAGCCTCGTACTCGAACAATTCATCAGGCGCTTCCATCGAAGGCTGGTGTAAGAGATTATCATCCGGAGCGTTAAAGTTATCTCGTCTTTTTACTTCTCCTCCTTCGAAGTTGTGATAGAGATGATCGTCGTCGTGCCCGTGATGATCCTCGTGAGGAGGAGGAAGAGGAGGCACGCGCTCTTCTTCTTCTCCAGAACAAAAAGCCGCGAGAGAGAGAAAGGTGATTAAAAGAAGTACGGCAAACCGACGTCCTCTCATCATCACGTGCAGTGTGCCACTTCGAGCGCGCGTTTAATGGTAGTAGCAGTGCATGCGTGTTTTCTCTCTCTCTTTCTCTCTCTTTCTCTCTTTTCAGTGTAGAGAGAGTCTTTGTGTTGTGTTTGATATTTGTGAGAAAATGGTATGAAGAAAATAAGATGAACAGACAAAGGAACCACTGCTCCAGAAAACAGTACTGTATTTAGATTAGTGTATATTTATATGATGATGCATGAAATTAGTGTTTACATACCGATCTTCTTTTCTACTATAGTATTCTGCGTTCTATTCTTTCAAACTCTTTATTTTTTGTTCTCAACTTTATTCTTCCTCTTCGCCCATGGACTGTTTGTTGGCCTCTCGCTTCTCCAGCGAACGCTTGACGCCGGAACCACCTGGAATTTGTTCCAAATCAACTTCCGGAATCGGAACCTCGCTAATGGACTCCTGGACTTTTTCCGAAGCAACACTCATGGCTTCACTGGCGACTTCACCAGCTTTTGCGCCAATCGCGCTCGTAATTGGCTGAGTCACCGGAGAAACAAAGTTGCCAAAATCTGAAATCGCACTACCAAAATCTGAAATCGCGTCGAGAGGATCTTCGTATGACAAGAATATTTTCAACAAAGTCAATTCGATACCGACGACGCCGATGAATTGTAAACTCTTTTCGTACTCAATCGCTCCGACCACGACACCGAGCGCGAGGAGAGCGTACACAACCTTCATCGAATCGTCCGCAGTTCTCACAGTTGTCGAGACAGAGCCAACGCTTTCTTGTAATCTGCTTCCTATCTCCGATACTTCCTCAGCAGCAACGTCAGCAACGCCCTTCTTATAGCCACCTTTTCTCAACAACTTCATGCCAGACGATCGGTAGCCTTCAAATCCGCCGGAAATAGTGTAGCATTTGCGAGCGAAAGTTACACTTTTGACTACCTTGGCCAAGTCTTTAGCATCCGGACCAATGAAGTACAACTTCGAGCCAACCGAGGACAACTTCTTGACCTTCTCCGCTGCTATCGTGAGTTCAACCTGTCGCGCGTCGCGCGTTTGTTTTCGTTCTTTTTCGCTCAACTTTACGACGCGAACGATTTCCCCTTTGTTTCTCGCCGACCCTCTCAAATCAGGAATGCCTTCATTTCTTATGGCTTCCTCAGAGCGCGTGTCAATAATCATTGCGTTTACGTTCTTCTCAAGCGATTCGTAGCAAGCTCTCGGGGGCACATCGCCATCGTAGCCACGAAGAACTGCACCCAAAACTGCAAGCAAGACCGGAGACCCAAAGATGACAGCGAGCAAGGCAACGCCCGTGTCTGGATTTTCTTTGATGGCGGCTATCAAAGTCTGAATCTCTTCCGGAATGGGCACAGAATTGATGGCACTCGTCACTCTCGATATCACTTCTTCTGGGGAAGGAATCTCCGGGACAGGTGGTAACTCTGGCACTTCCGGCATTGCAGGCATATCCGACATAGCGGGCATTTCCGGAACCGCGGGCATTTCCGGAACCGCAGGCATTTCCGGCACCTCTATGGACGCCGACGGCGTTTCAATGGTCACGGAAACATCAGGTTCTGGAGTAGACGGAATGGCG